>Ga0073936_10001658_pt1 | contig 34088 bp, 27 predicted proteins | sample AliMusrvi5mmetaG_FD_87041 | JGI IMG/M metagenome (GOLD analysis project Ga0073936, IMG submission 87041) | Freshwater lake bacterial and archeal communities from Alinen Mustajarvi, Finland, to study Microbial Dark Matter (Phase II) - Alinen... | ecosystem: Environmental > Aquatic > Freshwater >...
GTTTTTCATTAGTCCTCCTAATAGGAACGCAAATGATATAATAACCCCCACGCCGGAAGAAAGCCCGGCCGACAATACAATGGAAGGATCCTGGAAGACCATCATCGAGCCGTTCCGCATCAAGACCGTGGAGCCATTGGCTTTCACGACCGAGGCCGAGCGCGAGCACGTCCTGCGCGAAGCTTCCTATAACGTCTTCGCCATCCCGGCCGACAAGGTGCTCATCGATTTCCTCACCGACTCGGGGACCGGCGCCATGTCGGCGGAGCAATGGGCCGCGATCATGCGCGGCGACGAGTCCTATGCCGGGGCCCGCAGCTTCTTCGTGTTCGAGAAGGCCGTGCGCGATCTGACCGGCTACCGCTACGTCCTGCCCGTGCACCAGGGCCGCGCCGCGGAGCGCATCCTGATGGGCGTGACCTGCGGACCGGGCAAGACCGTCCTGTCCAACTCCCATTTCGACACCACCCGGGCCAACGTCGAGGCTTCCGGCGCCGCGGCCGTGGACCTCCCCGTGCCCGCGGCCCTGGACTTCGACCATCCCGGACCCTTCAAGGGGGACATGGACGTGCGGGCCCTGGAGGCCAAGGTCCGCGAGCTGGGGGCCGAGCACATCCCCATGGTCATCATGACCTTGACCAACAACTCTTTGGGGGGCCAGCCGGTCTCCATGCGCAACCTGCGCGAGGTCTCCGAGGTCTGCCGGCACTACAAGATCCCGCTCATCCTGGACGTGGCGCGCTTCGCGGAGAACGCCTTCTTCATCAAGCTGCGCGAGCCGGGCTACGCGAGCCGTCCGGCCGCCGACATCGCCCGGGAGATCTTCTCCCACGCCCAGGGCTGCATGATGAGCGCCAAGAAAGACGCTTTGGTCAACATCGGCGGCTTCCTGGCTTTGAACGACGCCGAGTGGGTGGCCCGCTGCCGCGAGGCCCTCATCCTCACCGAGGGCTTCCCGACCTATGGCGGCCTGGCGGGCCGGGACCTCGAGGCCATGGCCCAGGGCCTCGTCGAGGTCCTCGATGAGCAGTATCTGACCTACCGTCTGCGCTCCGTCGAGTACTTGGGCGACGGCCTGCGCCGCCTCGGGGTCCCCATCGTGGAGCCGCCCGGCGGCCATGCCGTCTACGTCAACGCCAAGAAGTTCCTGCCGCACATCCCGCCCTCCGGCTATCCTGGGCAGGCTTTGGTCTGCGAGCTCTACCGGACCGCCGGCATCCGCGCCGTGGAGATCGGCTCGCTCATGTTCGGCCGCCGGCAGGACGGGGCCTTCGTCCCGGCTCCCATGGAGCTGGTGCGCCTGGCCATGCCGCGCCGAGTCTACACCCAGAGCCACATCGATTTCGTCATCGAGGTCTTCGCGGACATCGTCCGGCGCGCCCCGACCCTGCGGGCCTTGCGCCTGTTGGAGAGTTCTCCGCGCCTGGCCCATTTCACCGCGAAACTCATGCCGGAGCCCGTCTGATGGCCGAAGACCAGGGGACGATCCTTCTGATCACCACGGACCGGGCGCTCTTTCAGGATCTGGCGCCTGCCGCCGCGAGTCGGGGACTGAAGCTCGTCGCGGTCGCGAGTCTGCCTGAGGCCGCGGCGCAGTTGACTTCCGCTGCCGGCGCGATCTCGGCTTTGGTCGTGGACTTCGGCCGAGAGCCGGTCAGCGAGCGCGAGGCCCTGTTGGCCTTGCGCCAGCAGGCCCCGCAGATTCCGTTCGTTTTCCTGGAGACCAACGCCAGCATCTCTCCGGACACGCCGGCTCCGCTGAGGCGGCTGCCCTGGCCCCTGCCGGTGGGCTTCGCGGACCAGGTCCGGGCCACGGACCGGCCCGTGGTCATGCTCGCCGACAAGACCCTCTTCGCCACCGCCGCTTTGCCCCTGGCCTTGCAGCAGGCCGGGGTCCAGACCGTGTCGCTGGAATCGACCACGGGGTTGGTCGAGTTCCTGCATGATCAGAAGCAGGCGCGCACGCCCAAGCCCAAGCAGACCGGCTTGAAGAGCTTCTGGGGGCGCCTGAGCGGCGAGGCGGACACCCAGGATGTGCCGGTGCTGGGGCGCGTCGTGGTGGCGATGTTCCCCGGCTTCGTGTCGGACGCTGAAGGGCTGGACCGGCGCATCCGCGAGGTGGTCCCGGAGGCGGTCTGCTACCATATCTCCAGCTTGGATGCGGGCCGCGCCGCCGCCGCCGCCATCAAGGACCGGCAGCTCGTTTCGCTCTTGCGCGAGCAGGCGGGGCGCCTCCCGGAATATTTGACCGCCAGCGGCGAGAGTGATCAGGCTCAGTCCAAGGGCGGCGGCCGCATCCTCCTGGTGGACAACTTCAAGCCCACCCTGGCGGCCCTGGGCCAGGCCCTCATGGGCGCGGGCTATGAGGTCTTCACCGCGGAGAGCGGCGAGGAGGCCCTTCAGCAATTCCAGGCCGGCGCCTATCATCTGGCGGTCATCGGCACCGCCATCGCCTACGCCCAGCATTCCGGCGCGGAGTTCGCCCAGAAGCTGCGCGAGCGCGACCCGGACATGCGCATCATCTTCATGGTGGACCGCTACCCCTTGCAGGCGGCACTCCAGGGGGTCAGCCAGGTCGTGGAGCTCGGCCTTGACGACGCCCTGCTCAAGCCCGTCGAATCCTCGCGCCTCATCTTCTCGGTGCAGCGGGCCCTGGAACGGCGCTTCCTGCTCTTGGAGAACGTCCGGCTGTTGAAGGAGATCCAGGAGTCCAACCGCCAGCTCGCCCAGCTCAACGATTTCCAGAAGAAGTTCTTCGCCATGGTCGCCCATGACATCAAGAACCCCCTGACCGCCATCATGGGCTATTCCGAGGTCCTGGGCATGCGATTGAAGGCCAACCCCGGCGAGCTCAAGTACGCCTCACACATCCATTCCGCGGCCAAGACCCTCAACACCTTGATCTCCGACCTCGTGGACTTGGCTGCCATCGAATCGGGCAAGCTGCGCGTGGAGATCGGGGCCTTGGACTTGCTGGCCGTCATCACCGAGGTCCGCTCGCGCATCGAGATCGTGGCGGGCCAGCGCAAGATCGACTTCGCCGTGGAGACCCCTGCCGCTCTGCCGCCTTTGGCCGGGGACCCGGCCCGACTGGGACAGGTCGTCCAGAACCTCTGCACCAACGCCATGCAGTACACCAAGGAGGGCGGCAAGGTCACCGTGCGGGTGGAGGCGGCCCCGGACAAGGTGGTGGTCAGCGTCATCGACACGGGCATCGGCATCGCGGCGGCGGACCTGCCGCGCATCTGGGAGCGCTTCTTCCAGACCGAGGAAGCCAAGAAGATGCGCAAGGCCGGCTTCGGCCTGGGTCTGAAGATCGCGCGCGAGGTCGTGCAGATGCACGGCGGCGAGATGGGCATCGAGTCGCAGTTGGGCGTGGGCTCGCGGTTCTTCTTCTTCCTGCCTGTGCGGACGGCCCCCGTGGCCGCGGTCCCCGCGGCTGCGCTCGAGTCGTTGCCCTCGCTGACGGTCCCGCCCGGCTCCATGCCTGCGCCGACGCCCAAACCCGCTCAGCCCGCGTCGACGCCCAAACCCGCTCAGCCCGCGCCGGCGCCCAAACCTGCTCAGCCCGCGCCGCCGCCGCAACCCGCGAAGCCTGCTCCGACCATCCCTCCGCGAGGCGCGCCGCCGGTCAAGCCCTCCGGAGGCACGGGGATGCTCCCGCCGCTGACGGATCCCCCGAGAAGGGAGATGTAGCCCATGACCGTCAACACCGTGCGCTAGCCCGTCCCGCCCCGGCCGCGACATGACGAAGCAAGACCTCGCACTCTTGAGAGACTGCCTGCCGCCCGGGGCGTTCCTGACCGGCGAGGCGCAGCTTGCCGCTTATTCCTACGACGGCGCGTCCACGCGCGGACGCCCCGAGGCCGTGGCCCTGCCGCGCAGCGCCGAAGAGGTCCGCCGGATCGTCGTCGTGTGCCGGGAGAGGCGCGTTCCATACGTCGCGCGAGGGGCGGGGACCAACCTCTCCGGCGGCAGCGTGTCTTCGCGCGGGGGGGTGGTCCTCTCCTTGGCGCGCCTCGACCGCATCCTGGCGGTGGACACCGCGGCCCTGACGGCCGTGGTGGAGCCGGGGGTGGTCAACCTCAAGCTTCAGGAGGAGCTGGAGCGCACCGGGCATTACTACGCCCCGGACCCCTCGAGCTTCCGGGTCTCCACCATCGGCGGCAACATCGCGGAGAACGCGGGCGGGCCGCGCTGCCTCAAGTACGGCGTCACCACCGACCACGTGCTGGCCCTGGAGGCGGTGATGCCCGATGGGGAGCTCGCACGCTTCTCGGGCGAGGATGCCGGGCCGGAGATCATGAGCCTTCTGGTCGGCTCGGAGGGGACGCTGGGCGTGGTCACCAAGGCCTGGCTGCGCATCCTGCGGCAGCCTGAGGCCGTGCGTACGGTGCTGGCCGGTTTCCCGTCAGTGGAGTCCGCGGTGCGCTGCGTCTCGGCTGTCATCGCGGCCGGGGTGGTGCCCCGGGCGCTGGAGGCCCTGGACCGGGCCACGGTGGAGACCGTGGAGGCCTACCGCCCGGCCGGCTATCCGACCACCGAGGCGGTCCTCTTGATCGAGATGGACGGCACGCCTGAATCGGCGGCGCGCGAGGCGGCGGCGGTGGAGCGGCTGGTCCGCGAGCACGGAGCCTCGGAGGTGCGTTCGGCGCAGCAGGCCGAGGACCGGGAGCGGCTCTGGGAGGGCCGCCGCGGCGCCTACGCGGCCTGCGCGCGCCTGGCGCCCAACGTCCTGGTCGAGGACGGCGTGGTGCCGCGCGACCGCCTGCCCGAGGCGGTGCGCCGCATCCGGGAGATCTCGGCGCGCCATGGCATCAAGCCCGCGCTGCTCTTCCACGCGGGCGACGGCAACATCCACCCGAACATCTCCTATGACGAGCGCAACTCCGAGGAGACCGGGCGGGTCAAGGCCGCGGGCCAGGAGATCCTGCGCGCCTGCGTGGAGCTGGGCGGCTCCCTCTCCGGCGAGCACGGAATCGGCACGGAGAAGCGCGAGGCCATGCGCTGGCTGCATTCGCCCAGGGTCTTGAGGCTTTTCCGCGACCTCAAGGGCGCCTTCGATCCGGCCGGACTGGCCAACCCGGGCAAGATGTTTCCGGATGAGGGAGGGGGGGCTGAGGGCGGCCCCGTGCGCCCCGCGCGGCCTTTGAGCGCCCAAGCCGCGCTGCTGGTCGAGAAGGTCAAGGCCTGCGCCAGCCAGGGCCGGCCCATGGCGGTGGTGGGCAGCGGCTCGCGTTGGAAAGGGGTGCCGCCGGACTGCGCGGAGCTGCTGACCACGGGCATGAACGAGGTGCTGGACTGGGACAAGGGCAACTTCACCGTCACGGTGGAGGCCGGGGTCTCGGCCCGGTCTCTGCGCGTGGAGCTCGCCAGCCGGGGTTTCCATCTGCGCTGGCCCGACCTGGGCGGGACCTTGGGCGGGATCTTGGCGAGCAAGGCCTGGCCGGGCCTGCGCGAGGATGTGCTGGGCCTGAGGCTCATCCTGCCCGACGGCGCGGTGGCGGACCTGGGCGGCAAGGTGGTCAAGAACGTGGCGGGCTACGACGTGCCGCGCCTCCTTCTGGGCTCCTGGGGCACGCTGGGCGTCATCGCGGACGTGACCCTCAGGCTCCACTCCTCGGCGCAGTCCAGGCCGGCCGCCGGCGCGCCCAAGCCTTTCGCGGCCGGGACCTGGCAGAAGCGCGTCAAGCAGGCGTTCGACCCCGGCAATCTCATGAACCCCTGGTTCCATCCGATGGGCCTGGGCCCGTCGTCCCCGCAGGGCAGCCGTCCTCCTTCCCCGGAGGGGGCATGAGCCTGCAGCTGACGCGTCTGCTCACCGACCTGGGAGAGAAGTCGAGCTACGACGCGGCCAGCCAGTGCTGCCGCTGCGGCTACTGCGAGCAGGCCTGCCCCACTTACGTGATCACGGGGAACGAGAGCCGCTCCGCGCGCGGCCGCAACCAGCTGGTGCGCCTGCTCATCGAAGGCAAGCTCGCCGAGCCGGCCAGCGCGCAGGACGGCTTGGAGACCTGTCTGCTCTGCGGGGCCTGCACCGCGGCCTGCTACGCCCGCGTGGCGACCGCGGACATCGTCCTGGAAGGCCGGCGCATGCTCAGGGCCAAGCCCCACTGGCTGGCCCGTCTTCTGAGCCGGCTCATGGCCGAGCATCGCGGCGGGCTGGCCCTCATGCTCAAGGCGGCCAATCGCGCCAAGCGCCTGGGCCTCACGGCTTTGGCCCGGCCCGTCTTGCGTCTCATCGGTCTGCCCGGCCTGGCCCTGGCCGAGGAGCACGTGAAAGAGGCTCCCTTGACCTTCCTTTATGAGATCCTGCGCCGGCGGCCCCGCGCGGCGAAGCCGCAATGGCTCTACTTCGCTCCCTGCGGCCCCAATTTCCTCTATCCGCGCGTGGGCCAGGCCACGGTGGCCGTGCTCGAGTCTCTGCGCGGGGAGGGGAACTTCCTCGATAATGACTGCTGCGGCTTGCTCGCCTATAACTATGGCGACGTGGAGGACGCGCGGGCCTTGGCGCGGCGCAATATCGCGCGCTTCGAGGCCGCGGGCGGGACGGGCCCCCTGGTGGGGGATTGTTCCTCCTGCGTGGCCTTCCTGAAATCCTACCCCCAGCTCTTCCTCTCCGAGCCGGACTGGAAGAGGCGCGCCGAGCGCTTCGCCGCCGCCGTCCAGGACGTCCCCCAGGTCCTGGCCGACGCATCCTGGCCGGAGGCGGACCTGCCGACGACGACTTATCATGATTCCTGCCGGGCCTGCCACGGCCAGGGCTTGAAGGAGGATGCGCACGCGGCCATCCGGCGTCTGGCTGGCGCATCCTACCGGGAACTGCCCGAGTCGGACATGTGCTGCGGGGGGGCCGGGGCCTACGCCTTCCTCAATCCGGGGCTTTCGGACGAGATCATCAAGCGCAAGGTCGGGCGCATCGCCGAGACCGGGGCCCGGCTGGTGGCGACCAGCGGGACCTCCTGCCTCATCCAGCTTGCCCAGGGCCTGAAGAAATACTATCCTGAATGCGAAGTACTTCACCTCTCCGAATTAGCCGCCCGGGCCGTCGCGCAAGGAGCCAAGGATGGGACGCCGGCAGGAGCTTGAGAAAAGGCAGACCCTGCTTTCGCGCTTCGGCCGCCTCATCGCGACCGAGAGCCGGCTCGAATCGCTGCTGACCATCATCGCGGAGGAAGTCCGCAACATCCTCGACGCGGACCGCTGCTCGGTCTTCCTGGTGGATGCTTACAAGGGCGAGTTGTGGACCAAGATCGCGCTGGGCATGGAGGAGAAGATCCTGCGCATGCCCCTGGGACAGGGCATCGCGGGCTTCGTGGCCAGGACCGGCAGCGCCGTCAACATCCGCGAGGCCTACCGCGACACGCGCTTCACCCAGGACCTCGACCGCATCACCGGCTACCAGACCCGCACGGTGCTGGCCGTGCCGCTCAAGGGCCGCGACAGCCAGGTCCTGGGCGTCTTCGAGGTCCTCAACAAGAGCAAGGGCGCCTTCACGGACGAGGACGAAGGCCTGCTGCGCATACTCGCCACCATGGCCGCCTCCTTCATCGAGAACGCCAGCCTCTACGACGATCTGCGCCGCTCGCACCTGGAGACCATCTACCGCATGGCTCTGGTCGCCGAGTTCCGCGACCAGAAGGACACCGGCAAGCATCTGCGCCGGATGAGCCGCTTCTCCGGGATCCTGGCCTCCGCCATGGGCATGAGCTACCAGGAATCCGAGGACATCCGCTATGCCAGCCCGCTGCACGACATCGGCAAGGTGGCCATCCCGGACGTCATCCTGCGCAAGCCGGACAAGCTCAGCGTCGAGGAGTACGCCGAGATGAAGCGGCACACCATCTACGGCAGCCAGATGCTCATCAACGCGGAGAGCCGCCTCCTGCGCCTGGCGGCGCTCATCGCCATCGCCCACCACGAGAGCTACGATGGCACGGGCTATCCCTATGGGCTCAAGGGCGAGGCCATCCCCATCGAGGCGCGCATCGTCTCGGTGGCGGACGTCTTCGACGCCCTGATCTCCAAGCGGGTCTACAAGGGGGCCTGGACCATCGAAGACGCTCTGGCCCACATCAAATCCCTCAGCGGCAAGCAGTTCGACGGGGCCGTGGTGGAGCGCCTGGAGCGGTGCTTCGACGACGTGGTCGCGGCCATGGAGGAGGAGGACCGCCGCTCCGCTGCCGAGGAGGCCGTCCTGCCCTCCCAGCCGTCGGGGCAGGTCGAAGACCGTCGTCTGCAAGCCTAGGCATGCCGTCATGCAAGGATGCGGCGGCTGGCGCAGGCCTATTGGCCGTCACCCTGGCCGGTTTTCTTCTCTCCTACCACGCTCATTTCCGCGGCGGCTGGACCTTCGAATTCTGCCATTACGCTGAGATCGCGTCGAACATCTTGGGCGGGAAGGGCCTGGCGACCAACACCTTCTGGCCCTGCGAATTGGCGACGCTGGAGCGGGCCGATCCCGCGATCGCGCTGCCGGACGCGGGCCCCGTGGTCGCTAGGTTCCCGCTCTACGCGTATTGGTCCGCCTTGTGGATGGCGATCGGCCGGGGTGATTTCGGGATGGCTCTGGGCAACGGAGTCGCGCACGGCTTGTGGGTGATCCTGATCTACGCGATCGGGCTCGCGCTTTTCAGCCGCCGGGCCGCTTTGCTGGCCGCCGCGCTTTGGGCCGTTCATCCGATGATGTCCGGGGCCTTCGACCTCTCCGGCCATCCCGACGTGCTCTTCGGCGTGATCTTCGGAGCCTTGAGCTTTCTCTTCTGGCGGAGCCTCCAGGGCCGCGGGACCCGCGCGGCCTTCGAGGGGCTGGGCCTGGGCGTCCTGGCGGGAGCGGCGCTGCTCGCGCGCACGAGCTTCTCGGTCTGGCTGCCGCTCTTCCTGGCGCTGCCGCCGATTTTGAAAGGCCGGGCCGGCTGGAGGATCTCGGCGCAGTTCCTCCTGGGTTTCGGGGCCGTCTCCATCCCTTACAGCCTCTATTATCTCCGCCACGTGGGGACGCTCTCGGCGCCGCTCCTGCTCTGGAACCTGGCGCAGGGCGTGCTGGTCCCCGGACTGCCTTGGATGGAGTACCGGACTTACTCGTTTTCGGACTTTCTCCACGCCGCAGTCCTCCAGGCGCTGTTTTACAAAGCCTTCTCCAACTTCAATCTGGCCTTGAAGGATATCCCCCAATTGTGGAGCCTGCATGTCGCGCTGCCCTTCGCGGCGGCTGGGATGATGGCCCGCCAGGAGCGTGATCCGGGTCTGGCCGGTTGGCTGCTGGCGCTGCTGGGCTGGCAGCTGGCCGTCTTTTCGTTCCTGCGTTATGACAACCGCTACTATCTTTGGTTCGCTCCCTTCATCCTGCTCTACGCCGTGGGATTCCTCGAATCGAAGTCCGCGATCAAGGCTTGGCGCCTGGGAGGGGGGCTGGCCCTGGTCCTGCTCGCGTCGTCTTGGCTGGCCTTGAGTCTTTCCTTGCGATATGCGGAATACCCGGTGCATCCTAGCGGCCTTCCCATCAAGGACTGGCCGGAGCTGGAGTATCTCCGCCACAGCACGCCGGAAACGGCCGGCATCGTCACCAACATCCCGGCTCAAGTCGCGTGGTATTGCCGACGCCGCACTTACAACATCACGAACCGCCCCGAGGACCTGCCGCGCCTGCTGGCGCGCTGGCCGGCGGACTATCTCTTGATCTCCCGCAATCGCATCGGGGAGCTGCCGCACTATCCGGCCTGGACCGCCCTGCTCAATGACCGGCCGAGGCTGGAACGGACGGGGGTCTTGCCGGGCTTCCGGCTGGAGAAGGCTTTTGACGATGGGGATCTGTTCGTCCGAACCCCCTGCGATCCTCGGATCCCGGACAGGCCCTCGGCCGGCGTACGATGACCGAGGGATGGATCGCGGCCTGTCGGCGATGGGGAGGACCGCCATGACCCCCGAGGAGGCTCTTCAGCGCCACTGGGGATACGGCACATTCAAGCCCCTGCAGAGGGAGGCGGTGGAGGCGGCGCTCGCCGGACGCGACTGTCTGGTCGTGCTGCCGACCGGAGGCGGCAAGAGCCTCTGCTACCAGCTGCCCGCCGCGCTGGGCCGCGGGTTGGTCCTGGTCGTCTCCCCGCTCATCGCCCTCATGGACGACCAGGTCGCCGCGGCGCGAGAGGCGGGCTTGGCCGCCGACGCTCTCCACTCGAACCTGGAAGCCGATCATCGCAGCGAGGCCTACAGACGGCTGGCCGCGGGCCAGACCGATCTTCTCTACGTCAGCCCGGAACGCCTCCTCGTGGGGGACCTGCTTGAGGATGTCGCCGGGCGGCTGATCCTGATAGCGGTAGACGAGGCGCACTGCGTCTCGCATTGGGGCCACGAATTCCGGCCCAAGTACCGCCGCTTGGCCGAAATCCTGGAGCGCTTTCCGAAGGCGGCGCGTATGGCCCTGACCGCGACGGCGACGCCCGCGGTCCAGGAGGATGTCTGCGCCCAGCTCGCGCTGCGAGGTCCCGTGCGCTTCATCGGCCATCCCGACCGTCCGAATCTGGTCTATCGCGCCTTCCCGCGCCGCGACCAGTCGGCGCAGGTTCTGGAGGTCGTGCGCCGCCACCCCGGCGAGGGCGGCATCGTCTACGTCCAGACGCGCAAGGACGTGGAGCGCTTGGCGGCGAAGCTGGAAGGGGAGGGAGTCTCCTGCGCGGCCTACCACGCGGGCCTGCCCGCGGAGCGTCGGCGGCGCGCCCAGGACGACTTCGTCCACGAGCGCCTCGACGTGGTCGTCGCCACCATCGCCTTCGGCATGGGCATCGACCGCTCCAACGTCCGCTACGTGGTCCACGCCAACACGCCGCGCTCGGTCGAGCATTACCAGCAGGAATCAGGGCGCGCGGGCCGCGACGGCGGGCCTGCCGACTGTGTCTTGCTCTTCGCGGCCTCGGATCTCGCCTTGCACCGAGCTTTGGCGCTCAAAGACGGGGCTTTGGCTCCCGAGCGCCAGCGCGCGCTCGAACGCCAGTTGCGCGAGATCGGCCGCTATGCCGTAGCGCCCGTGTGCCGGCATCGCCTCCTGGCCGAGCATTTCGGCGCGCCGTATCCAGCCGAAGGGGCGAGCCGCGACGGCGAAAGCTGCGCCGCCTGCGACGTCTGCCTCGGAGAAACCAAGAGCCTCTCGGCCGAAGACGCCCTCCTGACGGCCAAGCAGGTCTTGAGCGGGGCCTGGCGCACCGGCGGGCGCTTCGGGACCGGCTATGTCGTCAACCTGCTCCTGGGGCGCGGCGATGAGCGCCTGACGCGCAACGGCCATGACTCGCTCCAGGTCTTCGGGCTCCTGAAGGGGTCCGGAGAGGCGGCCGTGCGTTCCTGGATCGACCAGCTCATCGTGCAAGGCTTCCTGGAAGTCAGCGAGCAGCGGGAGTATCCCCTTCTGCGCATAACCGAGGCGGGGAAGGCCCTCTGCCGCGATGAGGGGACGGTGCGCCTGGGCGTGCCGGCTCCTCCGGCGGCGCGCGGCCGGAAGAGGCCCAAGGCTTTGCGAAAGGGCCTCGCCTCTGAGATGTCGCCGGATGAAGAGCTTTTCGAGCGCCTGCGCCAGCTGCGGCGCCTGATCTCGGAACGACTGGGCGTCCCGCCCTACGTGGTCTTCCACGACAGCGCCCTCGTGGAGATGTCCGCCCTGAAGCCCAAGACCCGGGAGGCCTTGCGCGGCGTGAAGGGCGTTGGGGATCGGAAACTCGAACGTTATGGGACGGCCTTCCTCGACGTCATTTCAGGCCGGCCGCCGGAATCGGCCGCCAGCCGCAGTTCCTGACCCCCTCCGTTTGGTATCATTGCCCCCATGGACTGGCTGCCTCTCATCCTCGCCGCCAGCTTCGCCTCGGCTCAGCTCGGACCCGTGACGGCATCTCCCGCGATCTTGGCCGAGGCGGACCGCCTCTACTTCCATCGGCATCAGGGGCGCGATCTGGAGGATTCCATCGCTCTGCTGGAGGGACAGTCGCAGAGCGCTCCCGATCAGCCCGCGGTCCTCTGGCGCCTCGGCCGCAGCCTCGTGCGCCTGGGGGAGCGCCAGAACTCCAAGGCCGACAAGCTCGCCGCCTACACCCGCGCCGAGGGATTGCTGAAGAAGGCCGTCGAACTCGCGCCCCGCGAGCCGCAGACCCACTTCTGGCTCGGCATCGCCATGGGCCGGCGCGGCCAGACCCGCGGCATCCTGCGCTCGCTCTTCCTCGTGGGGCCGATGCGCCGCGAGATGCGCACCGTGCTCGAGCTCGACCCCAAGAGCGGCGGTGCGCACCACGTGCTCGGCGAGATGCTCATGGAGATCCCCGCCCTCGCCGGGGGGGACAAGAAGAAAGGCGTGCGGGAGCTGGAGCTGGCGGCCCAGCTCGAGCCCGACTACTCGCCCCACTTCACGGCCTTGGCCGAAGCCTATATCGCGGTGGGAAAAAAAGACCAGGCCCAAGCCGCGCTCGCGCACATCGCGGCCATCCGCAGTCCGGCCGATCCCGGGGAATACGACGAGAACGTCCAAGAGGCCCGGGAGAGGCTCAAGCAGCTGGAGAAGTGATCAGGCCTTCGTCTTCTCCGGCTTCTCGAACGGCAGCGGCACCGGCGTCTCCACCCCGTCCTTGTAGAAGACCCCGCGCTTGAGATCCAAAGTCACGGCCTTGGCGGCTCCGGGCTTGAGCATGGTCACCTTGAAGAGGCTCCCGGGCGCGCCGTAGAGGGCGGCCAGGGCTTCCCCGAAATCCATCCGCGCGGTGGTCCGGCCCCCGATGGCCGTCAGCAGGTCTCCGACGCGCACGCCCGCCTTCTCCGCGTTACGGCTCGGGATGACGTGGGTCACCTCGAAGACTCGGCCGGTCTCGGTGTCCTTGGTCTTGATCCAGAGGCCGGCTCCGGCGGGGTAGAACTGCGGAGGTTCCGTCACCGTGATCGGCCCGGTCAATTCCAGGCGCAGGCGCACGTCGGGCTCCAGGATGCGGGCTCCCCGGCGCTTCTTCTTCGGGTCCAGGCTCACCGGTTCGCCCAGCACCAAGGTCCCGCCCGGGCTCACCTTGACCAGAGGCTGTTCTCCGGCCGCATCCGTCAGACGCGCGGAGATGGGGATGACGTGGCCTCCGGCCAAGGACGCCTTGAAGAAATGGATGCGCAGGGCCCGAGTCTCATCGGCGACGCTGGTCTGCAGGACCTTGCCCCAGACCGTGCTGCGCGGGGGCAGGCAGAGGAAGTCCAGGCTCGCGTCGCTGGCCACGGCCATGGTCACCTCGCCGGCGAGGATGTCGCCCGTGCTCACCGTGTCCGGCAGACCGTCCGGGAAGCGGATCCAGAGGACCTGTTTGGCCGGCACGGAGACCTGGAGGGGCGGCGCCTGGGCCAGCACCGTCTGGGCGGACTGGGCGCTCCGTTCCAGGAGGCCCTCCTTGAGCGCGGTCTCGTGCGGGGAGATCTCGCGCGGGCCGCGCACGAAGGCCGGGTCCTCTTCGGGGAACCGCGACTGCAGGTCCACCACTTGCAGGCCGCGCCGGGCCACGGCCCACAGCCGCAGAGCGGGGTCCCATCCGAGCCAGGCCTGCGCGGCGTCGCCGCGCGACCGGACGGACGCGCCGTTGAGAAAGGCCAGACGGTCCTGCACCGCAAGACCCAGCGTCCCGGCTTCGGAGCCGGGCAGGACCGCGAGCGCCTCAGCCGAGTCCTCCCCGTCGCGCAGGCAGGCCCCCCAGGCGGTCAGTGAGCCCGCGGGCACCGGCGCAGCGGCGCTCGGCCGCGGCTGCAGCGCGACCGGCGCCGCGCGTTCCGGCACTGGAGCGGTGAACGTGATCTTGATCGTGGGACGATTGGTCTGGGCCGGTGGCGACTTGCGCGCGTTGCGCGCGGCGCGGGCTGGCCGTTTGCGGATGCGCACCTTGCGGGGAGCCTTGGGGGAGGAGGCTTGGGCCGACGAGGCCGAGCCGGAGGCGGCGGGAGCATCGTCGGCGGCCCAGGCGGGAGCCAGGGCCAGGAGCAGGCTCGCGGCGAACAGGGTGCGGCTCACGGATGGCTTGTTCATGGCGCGGCCTCCGTCGTTGCGGCCGGGGTCTTGGCTTTGCCCTTGCGCTTCGGCGTTGCCGCCGGGGCGTTCGGCGCTGGAGTCGTCCCGCTTTCCAAGGACGACGGGTCCTTCCCCGTCGGCGATTGCTCCGCGGCCTGCTTGGTCTGCAGCGTCGTCTCTTGCGCGACGAGCTTGCGGCGCTGCGCCGCCACTTCGTCCACCGTTCGGGAGAGCCCTTCGTCGGCGGGCCGCTGGGCGGCCACGGCGTCGAGCGGGACTAGGTCTGCGCCCGCGGCCTTGGCCAGCTTCTCGGCTTGTTCGCGCGGCGCGGAGAAGCAGGACGGATTGTTCAGCGAGCCGATGCGCGCGATGAGGGGATACAGCTTGGCCAGGCGCTGAGGCGGGGCCGTCTCGGCCCGGGCCGCGCGCAGCTCCTCGGCGAAGGCCGCGCTCCAGAGCTCGTCGGCGCGCACGGCTTGCAGGTCCGTCTCCGCCAGACCCGCGGTCGCGGCGGTCTTGCCGCAGCGAGCCTGAGGGTCGGCCTCCAGGATGGCCAAGCCCCGGGCCAGGTCCTCGGCGGCCAAGGCGAAATCGCAGGCGCGGCGGTGCGCGGCCGCCTGACGTGCGTCGATGGAGAAGGCCTGCTGGTCCGCCGCGCGGCGTGAGATGAGCGCATGCTGCCGGCGCAGCGCGGCCAGGTCGCGGTCGCAGCCGGCCGGCAGCGAGCGCGCCAGGGCCATGGCCGCCTCGGTGCGCTTGAGCTCGTAGCGGCAGGTCTCGGGCGTGGCGTCGGCCGCCGCCTCCTGGATCGCGGCCTCGAGCTTGGCGAACTGCGCGGCGTCGCGGGTCGCTTCTTCGCGGTGCTTGCGCAGCGTCGCCAGGAGGTCGCGGTATTGGGCTTTGGCGCCGGCCGCTTCGGCCAGAGACTCCTCGAGCTTGGAGTAGGAGGCCACCGCGTCCGGGAAAGCGCAGGAGAGGGTCTGGCCGTCGGCCGCGGCGAGCTTGAGCAGCGCCAGCTCGAAGTCCTTGGCCACGGGCACGTCGACCTTGTCGGCGATCGAGTTGCCCGAGGGCGCCGAGATGACGGAGTGGAAGGTGAACGGGAGCGAATCCTCCAGCAGGACGCGCCGGGAGAAGGTGTAGGGCCCGCCGCTGCCGCGTCGGACCGTGCGGCTCTCCACGTCGCGCAGGCCGCCCGGGGTCTCCCGGTAGGTCGTCTCCTCGACTGCGACCGTCTGCTTGGCGGGCAGGCCGTCGACCCAGTAGGCGCCGCTGAAGGTCACGGCGTCTCCGAGCTCGTGCTGGTTGAGCGCGGCGGGCTTTTGCAGGTGCAGCCCCGCCGAGGTCAACTCGGGGGCGGCCGCGGCCGGGGGCGCGGCCTGGACCACGCCTTCGAGCTCGGCCACAAGGCCGGGGCGGTTGCGCAGCGCCGTGGCCGCCGTCTCGAGGTCGCGCAGGTCGCGGGCGAGCGTCGTCTTCTTCTCCAACTCGGAGACCTGGCGGCGGATGCGGGCGAGAGCCTGGAAGCGGCGCTGGTCGACGAGATAGCGCGTCAGGTCGGCGCGCAGCTGCGCCGAGGCCGAGCCTGAGCGGGAGTCGGCGGCCAGGCGCGGGGAGACGTCGAGGCGGTAGCGGTCCTTGAAGTAGCCGGTGAAATGGGCCGCGGCCCGGGGCTCGGCCCGGACGCCGGCGAGGAGCTCGTCGAAATAGACCTGGGCCAGCGGCGCGGGGTCGGCGATGATGTCGGCGCGGGTGCGCGCCGCGAAGGCCTGGCCCCAGGGGGTGTCGAAGAGGTCGGGCCCGGCGAGGGCCGGCAGGGCCGGCGCGGCCGCGGTTTCGTCCTGGGAACCGCTGAGGGCCGTCCACTCGTGATGATAGGCCTCCAGCGCTTCGAGCAGGGCGTGCAGCGGCCCGGTCATCAGGCTCTCGGCCGGCAGGTCCGCCAGAGCCAAGAAGGGCAGGGGACCGGCTGGGGCCAGCGCCTTGCCGGCCTTGAGCCTCTGGAAGGCCTCGGAGAACTGCTGGACGTCCTTCGTGCTGCGCGCGAGGGCTTCCAGGGATTTCCAGACGACGACCTGGAGGCGGTACGTCCCGGGCTGTCCTTGCAGGATGACTGTGCCGTGCGTCTTGAGGGCCGCGAGTCCCTCGGCGCCGAAAACGTCCGCGAGCCACTGGCCGGGCCAGGGCGAGGCGGGCTTGGCCGCGGCGGTCCCCTCCGGGAGAGGGGAACTGGCGGCCGACGCAGTCCCTGACGGCGTTCGGGACGGCGGCTCCTGAGCCGCCGTCGGGGCCTCGGACTGGGGTGGGACGTCCTTCGGTTCTTCGGCCCGGGCCGGGGCGCAGGCCAGCAGGATGGAGCAGAGGCAGGCGGTCAGGGATAGCGTCATAGCTGGTAGTGCGAGGCCACGGCCTCGATCTGCTTGAGGAGTTCCTGGGCCGAGCGATGGGCCTCATTCTTCTCGTCGAGCCCGGGCAGGGAGGCCTTGAGGCGCTCCGCACCGGATCGCAGGCTGCGCAGGTCCGCGCCCAGGTGGTCGCGCAGGCGCTCCTGCGCCTGCGCGAAGTCGCCGACGAGGTCCTGGTGCGTGTCGAGCTTGCGGATGCGCACCGGGACGGAGAGATTTCCGTTGCCGATCCTGGCCATGGCCGCGGAGAGGACCCGCAGGGGGCCGGCGTAGCGGTGCGACCAGATCATGGCGATGAGGGCGCTGGCCACCACGGCGATCAGCGAACTGATGATGATGGGGCCCCGGATGGTCTCCCAGACCCAGTCCAGGGAATGGAAGACCTGGTGGGAGGCCTGGGAGGCCTCGGCCAGGCCGTGGAAGATGCTGTAGGTGATCAAAAAGATGCTCGCCACCACCAAAAGCAGGATCGTGGCCACCATCTGGAGCTGGAGCGGGGGGTCGATCCAGAATCGACGCCGTTTCTGGCTTGTCATGGGCCGTATCCTAACAAGAGAAAGAGATATTGTCAATCATAAGCATTGGGACGGCTGGCCGGGCGGGAGGAGCTAGAGCGTCTTGATGAAGAACTCCATGAGCCGCCGGTCATACTCGGGTCCGGCCAGCTCGCGGCACTTGCCGTGCGAGGCCTCCGGTATCATCCAGAGCTCCTTGGGCTCTCGGGCCGCGGCGTAGAGCGCGCGCACGTCGTCGGGCAGCATGAGCCGGTCCTGGGCTCCGCCGATGACCAGGACCGGTCGGGGCGCCACGCGGGAGATGAAGCGGATGGGGCTGTAGCTGTCCACGTCTTCCCGGCCCACGCGCAGGCGCAGGAACCAGAGCACGATCATCATCAGCGGGAAATACGGCACGCGCAGGTTGTTCCAGGCCCAGCGCCTGACCACCTGCCGGTAGTCCGTGAACGGGCTCTCCATCACCACGGCCTTGACCTCAGGCTGCCCAGGCACGGCCATGGCGGCCACGGCCGCGCCCATGGAAAGGCCGAAGACGCCCAGGCGCTTGAGGCATCGCGGCCGGTGCTGGCGCAGGTAGGCCATGGCGGCCTGGAAATCCAGGACCTCCAGGCAGCCGATGGTGGTGATCGTCCCGCCGCTCTCGCCGTGGGAGCGGTTGTCGAAGTAGAACAGGTTGAAGCCGCAGACCGAATTGAGGAAATGGGTCTCGGCCAGGAGCTCGCCCTTGTTGTCGCCCCAGCCGTGGCACATGAGCACCGTGCGCTCGTCGCCGGTGGGCGAGGGCAGGAACCAGCCTTTGAGGGTCAGTCCGTCCGCGGTCAGGAAGGAGACCTTCTCGTAAGCGAGCCCGAAATCCTCGGGGAAGACCGACAGGGCGCTCATCTTCGGGGGATGGAGGATGAGGCCGGCGCCCCACCAGCCGAAGCCCATGATCGCGGCGGCCAAAGACAGCACGATCCCGAAGGACACCCAGAAGATCATGGCCGGGGCCGCACCTCCTGGGGGGATGGCGCGAGGCGGCGCAGCAGCCGCGCGGCCGTGGCCCGGCCCGCCGGCCGCCAGCCCGGCGCGATGTCGCAGACCGGCGCCAAGACGAAGGCGCGTCGGGCCGCGCCGGGATGGGGCAAGCTCAGCCAGCGGCTCTGGAGGCGCCGGCCCGCGTAGTCCAGGATGTCGATGTCGAGCGGCCGCGCCGCCCAGCGCCGGCCCGGGCGTCTGCCGGCCAGGGCTTCGAGCCGCTTGAGTTCGACCAGCAGGCCCATGGGAGGCAGCGCGGTGCGGTAGCGCACGGCCAGGTTGAGGAAGCGCCGGCGGCTGGGGCCGACCGGAGCCGTATCATAGACCCGCGAGCGCGCCAGGACCTCGCCGCCGCGCAGTCCGCCCAGGCGCAGCAAAGCGCGGCGCAGGTTCTCCCGGCGCCGGCCCAGATTGGCGCCGAGGAGGAGCAGGCAGTCAGGCATCGGTCTTCTGCGCCGGACGGATTTCATTGCGGCCGATGCCTTCCTGAGCGGTCCGATACAGGTGGAGCAGGGCCCAGAGCGCGAGGACGCAGAAGCCCAGCGCCGTCAGGTTGCCGACCCAGCCCTCGAAGGCTCCCATGGCATAGGGCGCGCGCTCATAGCCGAAGTCCTTGAGGGTCCGGGAGGTGAAGAGCACGGCCAGGCCGGCGCGCAGCTTGGATGAGAGTCCGCCCTCGTAGACCAGCAAGGTCCACAACAGCCAGTAGAGCGCCCCGATGACGACCAGGCACACGATGCAGACCGCGCCGAGATGGACCGGGTCGAAGAACGGTTCGTCCGGGTCGTCCTCGTCGCGGAAGAAGCCGAGGAGCCCATCCCGGAGCCCGAGGATCAGCCGCTTGAGCTTTTCCATGGGATCACTTGGCCGCGAAGAGGTCCGGCATGTCGTAGAACCCGGGTCTCTTGCCGGACACCCAGAGGGCGGCGCGCAGGGCCCCTTGCGCGAACACGTCCCGCGATTGGGCGCGGTGGGTCAGTTCCAGGCGCTCGCTGGGACCGGCGAAGGTCACGGTGTGGTCTCCCACCACGTCGCCGACGCGCTGGGACACGATGGCCGGCTCGGCGCCGCGGCGCGCTTCCATGATGATGCGGGCCAGGCGCAGGGCCGTGCCGGAGGGGGCGTCTTTCTTCCGGCTGTGGTGCGTCTCGCTGATGGCGACCTCGTAGTCCTTTAGCAGGGCCGCCGCGGTGCGCAGCAGGACCCCCAGGGCATGGATGCCGGGGCTGAAATTCGGGGAGAGGAAGACCGGGATGCGGCGGCTGGCGGCCTTGAGCTGGGCGAGCTGGACGGAGTTGAAGCCGGTCGCGCCGATGACCGCCGGCTTGCGCGCCGCCGCGGCCAGGCCGGCGAAGCGCACCGCGGCTTCGGGAGAGGAGAAATCCACGAGCACGTCGGCTCGGGCGAGGGCTTCGGGGAGGCTGTCCGGCTTGCTGAGGCCGGCGCCCTCGCCGCGGTCCACCAAGGCGGCGATCGCGAAGCGGCCATCCTCGGCCGCCAGGGCCGCCACGCGCCGGCCCATGCGCCCGGCGGCACCGGTCACGACCAGGCGAATGATCTTCTTCATCAGCGCCGCACATTATACCACAGTGCTCCGCCGCCCGCCCGAGATAACGAGAGCCTAAATGCCGTTATGGCAATTTTGTAGAATAGCACCCGTGTCCGCCCGCCGAGAGTCGTTTTTCGACGCCTGGGAGTCGGCTTCCGAGGCGACCCGCCGCCGGGTCATCCGGGAGCGTCTGGGCGAGTATATCGGCTACGCGCGGCGGCGCGTCCCCTTCTATCGGGACCGGCTCTCCGGCTTCAAGCCCAGGTCCGAGCATCCCTTGGCCGGAGTCCCGGTCCTCAAGTCCGACGACTTGAGACCGCTCCTGCCGCCCAAGAGCGAGCGTCTGGTGGCCGACCGTGAAGCCGGCCGGACCGTGTTCCAGAGCGGCGGCACCACGGGCTTGCCCAAGACCACGCTCTTCAGCCACTCCGAGATGGAAACCCTCTACCTGCCCAACGCGCGCGGCTACCATGCCGTGGGGCTGCGCCAGAGCGACCGAGTCGCCAACCTCTTCGCCGTGGGCCAACTCTACATGAGCTTTCTTCATGTGCACCGCGCCCTGGAGGCTTTCGGTTGCACCAACTTCCCCTTTTCGAACCACACGCCTCCCGAGTTCCTGCGGACCTGCGCGCGGCTCTTCCATATCAACTGCATCACCGGCGTCGCGAGCGTGGCTCTCAACTGCCTGCGCGAGATGGAGAAGCTGGGCCTCAAGGGCGTGCGTATCGAGAAGCTCTACTACAGCGCCGAGCACCTCTACGACGCCGACAAAGCGGAGTTGCGCGAGCGCTTCGGCGTGCGCCAGGTCGCCACGCATGGCTACGGCACGGTGGACACCTGGTACCTCGGCTACCAGTGCGCGGCCTGCCCCACCGGAGTCTTCCACACGCACGATGACCAGGTCTTCCTGGAGGTCTGGGACGAAGAGGCCGGCCGCCCCTGCGCCATAGGCCAAGCCGGCATGCTCTATGCCACGGTCTGGTCCAGGCGCCTGACGCCTTTGGTGCGCTATCGGGTGGGCGACCGGGCGCGCTGGCTGGGTTCGCGCTGCCCCTGCGGCCGGACCACGCCGCTGTTCGAGCTTTTGGGCCGCGGCGACGATATCCTGCGCATCGGTTTCGACTCCATAGACTACCGCTACATCCAGGAATGCGTGAGCCGCGTGAAGGGCCTCTCGGGCACGGTCCAGATGCAGAAGCAGCGCGAAGCGGGCCGCGACCGGCTGGTGGTGCGCGTCGAGACCTGCGTCCCAGCCCAAGCCAGGCCGGCTCGGGCTTCCGCACTCGTGCGCGAGATCCTCTCGCGCCGGCCGACCTTGGACAAGTCCGTGGCGCAGAACACCATCTGGCCCCTGCGCGTGGAGCTCCTGGACGAGGGGCGGCTGCCCCGCAACCCGCGCACGGGCAAGCTCATCCGGGTGATCGACGACCGATGACCGCTTCCCTAGCCAAGCTCGAGATCCCGCCGCAGCAGGTTTTCCTGGAACCGACCGTAGGCTTTGTGCTGGCCTACGCCGCGCGCTTCTGCCGGGGCGAGAGCGAGCAGGCGGAGCTTAAGACCGCAGTCTCGGCCGTGCTCGACATGGTCATCGAGAACAACTCCCATGGCGGTGAGCCGGTGGCTGTGGAAGTGAGCGAGTCGGCGGGCAAGCTCAGGGTCTCGGTCATCAACCGCGGCACGCCCATCCTGCTCAAGGGCGGCCGCAGCGGCATCCACTCCCGCTATTATGCCAAGTTCCATGAAGCCTCTAAGCATGCGGATTCGGTGACCTTCGAGAATTCGGGCCGCCAGGGCCAGGCCGTGGTGCTGGAGATCCGTCTCGGGGCGGTGGCTGCGGCCATGTCGCTGCTGGCGCAGCCGGCGCCGCAGGTCCCGGCGATCCCGGATGACGAGGTCATCACGGTGCGCGGCCTGGCTCCGGGGGAGGAGGACGCGCTCAGCCGCCTCTTCTACCTGGTCTACGGCTACGACTACATCAACGAGTTCGTCTACTATCCGGAGAAGATCAAGGCCATGATCGAGGCCGGAGACCTGCTGCCCATCGTGGCCGCGCGTCCCAACGGCCGGCTGGTGGGGCACGTGGGCCTGGTGCGCCGGCATCAAGAGCCCGCGGTCTACGAGGCGGCCATGGGCGCGGTGGACCCCATGGCCAAATCGCGCGGGCTCTTCGGCCAGCTTTTCAGCAAAGCCATGGAGGTGGTGCAGAAGACCCCCATGCAGTACTGCCTCTGCGACTGCGTGACCAACCATGCCTTCAGCCAGAGGCACGTGGCCAAGTTCGGCGGCACCGAGCTCGCCCTCTACGCCGGCTGCCAGTCCCGCGAGACGCAGGCGCGCCTCGAGCGCCTGGGCTTGGGCAAGGACCCGGAGAGCATGCTGCGCTACAGCCTGCTGGTCTCGGTGATCCCGCGCGTGCCCCGTCCTTTCGGAGAGGACGTCGTCCTTCCGGAGAGCATCGGCGAGAGGTTCGGCTTTCTGCTCAAGCCTTTCGGGCTGGCCTGGTCGCCGGCGCCGCGCTTTCAGACCCTGCCCGCCGCGGGCCGCTTCAAGACCAGCACGCAGCGCGCCCAATCCTCAGCCCTCTTCGACCTCTCCGAGCCGGGCCAGGAGGCCGCGGAAGACATCGTCGAGGAATGGCGGGAGCTGCTGCGCGACGGCTTCGAGTACGCGGCCGTGGAGGTCCCGCTCGACGCGCCGGGCCTGGGGCCGCTCTACGATATCCTGTCCTCCAACGGCTTCTTCGCCTCCGGGTTCGTTCCATATCAGGGCGCGGCGCGGCTGGGATTCCGGTTCCAGGCGCTCGGGCCGACCAAGGTTGCCTTCGAGGACATCAAGGTCGCCACCGAGCACGGCAAGAAGCTGCTGGCGGCTGTGAGAAAGGACTACGAGGCCAACTGCCTGCTATGAGATTTGCGAACTGCGAAGCAATCTGCCGCGTGAAGGACCCGCACGTTTGGACGCCAGCCAAGAACCGGCTCATGGTCGCGGCCTGCCGGGAGATGGCCCTCTTCCACGACCGCAACTCCCGGGAACTCGCCGCGCTCTATCGCCGCCGGGACTTCGATCCGCGCTCCATCCGGACCGAGGCGGACCTCAAGCGCATCCCCATGCTCGGCGTGAGCGCCATGAAGCGGTTCCTGCTCACCTCTTTGCCGCATGAGCAGGCGGTGCTGCGTTTGACTTCCTCGGGCACTCTTGGACAGAAGACTCAGATATGGTTCGACGCGCAGAGTCTGGACCGCTGCCAGTCGCAGCTGAGCGTGCTTTGGGAGGAGGAGGGACTGCTGTCCGAAGAACAGACGAACTATCTCATGTTCCTCTATGATCCCAAGGAGGCCCAGGACCTGGGTTCGGCCTTCACTGCCACGAATATGCAGCGATTCGCTCCAGCCTCCCGGATTTTCTATGCGGTGCGCAAGGGCCGCACCGGCGCTTGGATGTTCCGCAAGGCCGATACCTTGCGCACTCTCGGAGAATACGCGAGCGAGGGACGGCCGGTGCGGCTCGTTGGAATCCCCGGCTTCATCTACGAGTTCATCGCCGAGATGAGAGAGCCGGTGCGTCTTCCTGCCGGCAGTTGGATGGTGACCGGCGGCGGTTGGAAGGCGGCCGAGGATAAGAAAGTTTCGAGAGAATCCTTCCGGGAACTGGCCTGCAAGATGCTGGGCCTGTCGCTTGATAATGTCCGTGACGGTTATGGTATGGCCGAGCATAGCGCGCCGTACCTGGAATGCCGCGAGCACCGCTTCCACGTCCCAGTCTACAACCGGGTCTATTCCCGCGACCCGGTGACCCTGAATGTTTTGCCTCCAGGCCGGTCGGGGCTACTGGAGTTCATCTCGCCTTGGAACGCGATGATGCCCAACTTGGCCGTTCTTTCCACAGACTTGGGCCTGATCGATCCCGCGCGTTGCTCCTGCGGCTATAACTCGCCGACTTTTACATTGCTGGGCCGGGGGGGCCTCACCAAGCACAAAGGTTGCGCTATTCACGCCGGCGAGATCGTCCGGAGGTCCTCTTGAAATCCCAGTATTGGTTCGGCCAGTGGCATGACGGGGAGTTGACCGTCGCCGACGCGGCAAGGCTTTGCCGCCGAGCCGCGGAGTTGCGCCAGCCGGTGGCGGATTATCCGCTAGATAAGGTCCTTCGTCTGTTGGACCGAGTCCGCCAGCGCTGGGAAGACCCGAAGTATGGCCCGCGTAAAGCGGCGGAAAAATCTCTGTCGGGCATCACTGGATTCTCTCCTGCCATGGTACGCTTGGGACTGAAAGAACTGCGCTGGACGTTCGACCCGGAGTTGCTGCGCCGGAAAATGGACGCGGAGCTTCCCGGCTATGAGGGCCTGGGTGCCAGGCGCTGGGAGCCCTTGGGCGTCGTCTTGCATGTGCTGGCGGGCAATGTGTTCTTGGGCGCTGCGGGGTCCTTGGTCGAGGGGTTGCTGACCAGGAACGTGAACATCCTCAAGATGTCCTCCTCGGAGAGCGTGTTCCTGCCGTTGCTCATAGAGTCTTTGCGCGAGTGCGACGAGGACGGGATCATCTCCAAATCCCTAGCCGTGGTGCAGTTCGCACAGAAGCAGACCGACGTCATCGAGGAATTCAAGCGCAAAGTGGACGGCATCGTGGTCTGGGGTGGAGAATCCGCCGTGCGCGGCTGGCGCGACGGCCTGCCGGCGCGGACCCGGCTCATCGTGTTTGGTCCGAAGCTTAGCGTTGCCGTGGTCACCAAGCAGGGCCTGCAGGACCGCAAGGTTGAGGATGTCGCCGAGGATCTGGCCAAGGAGATGAGCATTTGGGACCAGAACGCCTGCACCGCTCCGCAGGTCTGCTACGTCCAAGGCGAGGACAATGCCCGGCGGCTTTTGGACGCTCTGCCCCGGGCGCTGGATAATGCGGCCAAACTGATGCCGCCCGGAGACGTTGACGTGGACGCGGCTGTGGAAATCCGGAAATTGCGCACCGTAGCCGAGGTGGCCGAAGCGCGGGGAGAGGGCGGCCTGCGCGAGTCGGCCAAGCGCTTGGATTGGACCGTGCTTTTGGATAAGGACTTGACGCTCTCGCCTTCACCCTTGCACCGCACCTTGCGCTTGGTCTCCTTTGATAAGAAGGCCGATGTCCTGGATCAACTGGTCTCCTTGCGCGGTTATGTCCAGACCGTGGGCTTGGCGGCCCACCAGACGGAGCAGGAGGGCCTTGCGGACCTCTTCTCCAGCGCGGGCGCTCTTCGCGTCTTGGAATTGGGCCGCATGGCCGAGGGAGAGATAGACGACCCTCACGACGGAGCGCAGGACCTGCCGCAATTCATGCGCCTGGTCCTGCGCCGGCTCCCGGGGCGCTCGGATTGGACGCCGGCGGAGCGGCTCTCCCCCGATGCGCGCAAGGCACTCATCGACGCCAGGCTGCGTCGTCTGATTGACGTGGCACGAAAGTCTCTTTTCTATGGCCGCAGGCTCAAGGGTGTGCGCATCGAGACGACAGCGGATCTGATAAAGATTCCGGAGCTCACTCGCGATGAGATGGAAGCGAACATGCCGCCTCAAGGCGAAGGGCTTTCGACCGGAGCCTGGAGCGGGGGATACGTTTCTCGCAGCGGGGGATCGACCGGGGCGCCCAAGTTCTCGGTCTACGACCGGCATGACTGGGAGGCGATGATTGCCAACGCCGCGCCGGTGTTCCGAGGTTTGGGCCTGGAACCGTCGGATCGGTTGGGCAATTTCATGCTGGCCGGAGACCTTTATGGGAGCTTCGTGTCCTTCGACCATGTGAATTGCCGACTCGGTCTGAGGACATTCGCCTTCGCTGGCGGCTCCACGGCAGAAACTTTTGTGGAGATTTGGCGGAAGTTCCATATCAATGCGGTTGAGGGCATCACGACCTATTTCATGCCATTCTTGCGCAAGGCCAAAGAACTCGAGCGCAGGCTTACCCTGGACACTGTTGTCTACGCTGGATGGCCTATGAGCGCGGCCGATTATGATTGGCTCAAGTCCAACCTCAAGGTCCGCCGCATTTCTTCCGTCATCGGCGCCAACGACGGGGGGCAGATCGGCTATCAATGCGAGCATATGCGGGGGCCTTTGCATCATACGATTGACGAGTTCAACTGGATGGAGGTGGTGGACGAGGAAGGCCGCCCATTGGGGGTGGGGGAGACGGGGAGGATCTTGATCACAAGTCTCCTTAAATTCGCCTATCCTTTGATCCGCTATGCGATCGGAGACGCGGGCCGCATCGTGAAGGGGACTTGCGCTTGCGGCCGCCCGGCTCGGCGCTTCGAACTTTTGGGGCGGTGCGACGATTTGGTGAAGGTGGGGAACATGAGTGTGAGGCAGCGGGACATCGTGACAGCCCTCGAGGGCCTGCCGGTCACGGCTCTGCAGGTGGTGGCGCGGAACTCAGGGGAAGGGGAGACTTTGGACATACGTGTGGAGGCGCCTGTAGCTAGTTCGCCGGCCATGCAGGGGCGCATGCGGCAAGCTTTGCTGCGCGGCGTGAAGAATCTGAGGAAACGGTTGGATGATGGGAGCCTCAAGGAGTTGTCCCTTTCGCTGCATAGGCCGGGTACGCTGCCTCGAAATCCGCGCACAGGGAAACTCAGGAGCCCGATTGATGAGCGCATTTGATGGCGCCGAGAAGCATCCAATCCGCAGGCGCCGCAATCTTGAAAGATACTTAGTCCTTGTCGCCATCATTGGTCTGCTTCAGGCAGGCTGTCGTCGTCGGCCATCGAATGATCTGGTCTGGGAAGTATTGTTGCCCTGGACCCCGGCACGGGTTTCTACCGAGCTTGCAGAAAACGGTGCCGAGCATTATGTCCTTAAGCAAACCCATGAGCCGCTATTCCGGAAGGACGATGGCCAGAATTTTCGATCGCGGGTCCTTAAGAGTTGGAGCCGCAATGTGGATTCGACCGCTTTTGAGTTTTGTCCTAACACAGCACTCTCTTTTGATGAGGATCATTTTTTTACTGCTCCGTCCTTGCGCGAAAATCTCGAAAGGATTACAAAGCGATTCGCTCCAAGTTTTTCAGTGACCCGAGAAGGCGACTGTGTTTCAGTCAGGTTCCAACATCGCGAAAATAAGTACCTTGATTTTTTAGCTGTCTACGAAAACGCTCCTTCATTGAAGACCAAGGACCCGAATGTCGAGGTCGGACTTGGTCCTTTCATGGTAAAGGACATTACTCCCGAGAAAATCGTCTTGAGGAGGAAGAAAGCTGTCGTCAATGGATACAACATCATCATTTTCCATCTCTACAAAGGTCCAACGGATCCGAATCTAGCCAACAGGAATATCGCCGACTTCAATCAAATTCCGGCCTCCGATATCCCCGGTTGGGTCTTGAATGAATATCAAGGTCTATCCAAGATGCTGCTGGGAACCTATGTCCTGATTATTAACCATCCGGATGCCAAAGTGCGAGCGGCCATCTACAATTGCATGGACGTGGATGGTTTTCGTCGGGCCTATTTCCCAGGCATGACTGAGTTCTATGATTTGATGACCGTCCTGCCCGTCGGAGTTCCGGGCGCGCAGGCTGGCAGACCGGAACAGGTGTGCGGCGCGGTGCCTTTGAGATCAGTCCGGCATCCCTTGGTCCTTGTGGATTGGCGCTCGGGGAACGAGGCGCCTTTGCGCGCCGTCCTGGCGGCCTTCACGCGGAAGACTGGCATCCCTGTTGAACTAAGAAACGTCAACCCAAATGCACTGATGGAGTTGGCGGTCAAACATCAGCATCCCTATAACTTGGTCGTGCTCATAGGCGGGTCAGCGCGGGCAGCCTACGACATTTATTTTAATTATACATTGAGTCGCAATCGGCAGATCGATTTTGACCTAACGAAGGCCAGACAACTTTATGCTCGACTGGGCGAAGAGGATGACTCGGTCAAGCAGACGATGCTGGCCATGGAAATCGCCGCAGAGATTTCGCGGCAAGCCGCGGTCCTCCCGCTGTTTCAGGATGTCAGACGTTTCTACTATCCCAGAGGGCTCAAGAATCTTACCATCGGACGGGATTTCCTGGAATTCCCGGAAGTCGGCGATTTCGAATTATGAGGCTAGGGAGACGCATCTGGGGCTATAGCTGGAAGTCTTGCTGCGTGGCGACGTTTTGCTTTGCTATTTTTTGGCATATTTTTTCCACAATCAGTCTTTTCAAACGGACGGAAGGCCAGTTGGCCGCGTCTGTGCTGCAAGCTGCCGCACAATTTGAGGGTGCCTATCTCAGGAGCGACGTTTACCAGACGCAGAGAATCCTTTGGCAGATCAAGGGTGAACATGTCCAACAAATGTCGTTTCGCCCTGCGGTAGGTAACCGAAGCGGATGGATATTCCGGGACCTCGTTATTGGAGAGATTCCTCGTCGCACCTGGGCCCAGCGACATCTGTCCCTTCCGGTCATTTCCAACGGAGCGCAAATCGGGACGCTGGAATATTCCATCGACTGGTTTGAATTAAACAAGTTCTCTTTAACGCAGAACTTGCTGTTGTTCGCTACGGTCACGACTTTTGTCCTCTGCCTCTTAATTCTGTCGAATATCGGGACTATCAAGACTCTGGTTCTGATGGAGGACGGCATTGCAGAAGCGAATCGGCTCATTGAGTCTCAAGAGTACGACATGATTCCTCAAACTATCCAAAATCGTGTCAGCCGGCTCCCTTCGGGGAGCATCGGGACGCCTTTCGCGGCCTTGTCATCCCGGCTGGTGGAGATAATCCGCAGGGCCTCGGACCTGGAGACCGAACTGCGGCTTTCAAAAGCGGTCTCGACGATCGCGGCTCAGGTGGCCCATGATATCCGTTCGCCTTTGGCCGCTCTGGATTCCGTCACAAAAGACGTCGCGCAGTTGCCGGAAGAGAAGCGGGTTATCATACGCACCGCGGTCAGCCGCATCCGCGACATCGCCAACGATCTCATCGAGAAAAACCGCGGGCTCGATGCCATGGGCAAAGACGCCGCCAGAGGAGCTCCGTCGCCGGCCGCTGCCGAGCCAGCCTCCATCCAGCTGCTTTCCGGTCTGGTCGACCCCCTCATCACCGAGAAGCGTCTGCAATTCCGTCCCAAGATCGGCATAGAGATCGAAGCTCGGCTCGACGCCGCCGCCTACGGTCTCTTCGCTAAAGTCCAGCCTATCGAGTTCAAGCGCGTCCTGTCTAATCTGGTCAACAACAGCGTCGAAGCCTGCGATGAGAAGGGCTTGGTGATGGTCTCCTTGGCCGCGGAGGCCGGCTGTGTCCTGCTCAAGGTCCAGGACAACGGCAAAGGCATCCCCCCGGAGATCCTGGCCAAACTCGGGCAGCGGGGGGAAACCCACGGCAAGGTCGGCGGTTCCGGCCTCGGACTCCATCATGCCAAGACCAGCATCGAGTCGTGGGCCGGCAGCCTGCAAATGGCATCCGAGGTCGGTCAAGGCACGACGGTGACCATCAGACTGCCTCAGGCCCAGCCGCCCGAATGGTTCGTCTCCCGATTGGAGATCCCGCCCGGCGGAACCATCGTGGTCCTGGACGACGATGCCAGCATCCACCAGATCTGGCAAGGCCGATTCGACTCCCTGAGGGTCAAGGAGCAAGGCGTCGAGCTCCTCCATTTCTCGACTCCGGCCGAGTTGCGCGGCTTCGTGCGTGAAAGCCCGGCCCAAGCCCGATGGGCCCTCTACCTGACGGACTATGAGCTGGTCGGGCACAAGGAAACCGGCTTGGGCTTGGTCGAGGAACTCGGACTTGGAGAACGAGCCATCCTGATCACGAGTCGCTCCGAGGAGAAGAGCATCCTGGCGGAGTGCCAACGCCTCAAGGTCCGCATGATCCCCAAAGGCTTGGCCGGGTTCGTGCCCATTTCCATCTCCGCATCGCCGGTGCGGCCTGAGACGCAGCGCCCGCGGCAATCAGGGCCGGATGCCGTCTTGCTTGACGATGACGCTCTGGTGCGGATGAACTGGAAGGGGACGGCGAGATCCAAGGGTCTTAACCTCATAGCCTTTGCGAAGCCCCAGGAATTCTTAGCGGCCGTGGCGGGATTCCCTAAGGATACAGCCATCTATTTGGACTCAAAACTCGGGGACGGCATCCGCGGCGAAGACATCGCCAAGGATCTTCATGCCCAGGGCTTCACGAATCTTTACCTGGCGACCGGCTACGACCAGGATTCCCTGTCGCCCATGCCCTGGATCAAGAAAGTGGTGGGCAAGGCGCCGCCCTGGGGATAAATGGAGGATCGACAATTGAATCCACAGTCGAAGTGGGAGAATCTGCGGCACGATATAAAATCGAAGAGCGTGAGCCTGCAGACCGCGGTCGGGCTTTTGCAGGACAGACCGGTCTCTGAAAAGCGCGAGATCCTTGCGCTCATGAGCGAAGCGGCGAAGGATATCCTGAGATACGTGTCGGAATTGGAGAAGGAGCTGGGATCCGGCGTTTAGACCATGGCCAAGATGGGTCTTTCGTTTAGGCTGGCCACTAGAACGGCTGCGGTCATCCAGGGCCGCATGAAGCTGGCCCGCCTCATGGAGATGCCCGAGGCGGAACTGGAGGACTTGGCTCGACGGTTGGAAGGCAGCCCCCTGTTCGAACGGCTCTCGCTTGCTGGTATCCTGAGATCCTCCGAGTTCCCGGCCGCCCGCTTTGCCGCCAGGCGCTTTGCAGGGTATGGCCTCCGGATGTCGGGCAGCGGCCTGCCCGAACTCATGGACGGGAACTGCGACCTGGTTCGCCTGATGCAAGGCATGGGCCAGGAGCGCTTCGAGGAATGGTTCCTCGGTGAGAAGTCATTCTCGGACGACGAACGCGCCCGTAATTGCGGGATCACGGTCGAGGAGGCGCGGCTGCTGCGCGAGTTCGCCGACCGCGCGTTCATCCAGGGGGAGTTCGAGACCTCCGCGCCCGCTCCGGAGAAGGTCTTCAGCGCCGTGGCCGGCATCGAGATCGAGGGCGACAAGCCCGTCCTGGCCTTTTTCCATAGGGAAATTTGGAAGAAGCGCTATAGCGTCGATCAGGAGCGGCTGGCTCAGTATCTGGCCGCTATGGCGCCGGTCGAAGCCGGCAAAGTGAGGAATCTCCTGCACCGCCTTGATATCGTGGAGCAGCGCAAGACCACCCTCTACCGACTTCTGGAGGAAATCCTGAGATCGCAGGCCGACTATCTGCGCACTGGGGAGCCGGAACGCCGCCAGCCGCTGACGCAGCGCAGCCTGGCCGCGAGCCTGCAGGTGGACGCCAGCGTCATCAACCGCCTCATATCGAATAAGTCCGTGCAGATGCCTTGGGGTATCGAGACGCCTCTGGAGACATTCTTTCCCAGCGCCAAGGACATCAATCGCGAGCGGCTCTATGTCCTGGCCGGGGAGCACCCGGGACTGAGCGACACCGCGCTGGCGCGCGAGTTGGAGCGCGTCCACGGCGTGCGGCTCTCACGCCGCTCCATCGCCCAGTACCGCAAGGAGCTCGCTTTAGGCGGGCGCGGGCAGCGGGCCGGGCCGGCGGCTGAATCCGGCCCCGCCCCGCTCGCCGACTGATCGAGCGCTCAGCTCTTGCCCAGGGCTTGGCGCAGCATGCGCAGCAGCGTTTCCGGGGAGAAGGGTTTCTCGATGAGGGGCGCGCGCCCCGGGCCGGCGGCCATTTCGAGCTCGAAGTTCAAAAACTGACGTGGAGCACCTCATGGCTTACGCGTAAACTTGGGCGCCCATGCCCAATTTACACCTCAGAAATTGACATGACACAGAGCAGCACCCTCAGCATAGCGCGCTCTGGAGCAGGATTGCGGAGCTGTGGCGTGGTAATCACCTTCGGGAACGACTAAATTTACTCGTCCATACCAAGTGCCAAGCATAGATGGCATCGAAATTGACCCGGGATAGGCAGCCAGCGGCAACACACTCAGCCGATGGCCTTATCCCAGACCATGCGCTCCAGAACAAAATCCATCTTGGTCGTGGAGGATCACAATGACCTCCTAGGCATTATCACCATCATCATCTCGCAGCAGGGGTGGAGCGTCGTCGGTGCCCATAACGGCCAGGACGCGCTCGGCATCTTTGAGGCTGGGAAATTCAGCTTGGCCTTGGTGGATGTGGACCTAAAGAATGAGATGGATGGTATTGAAGTCGCAAAGAGGCTCTTGCATCTCGAGCCCTCGCTCAGGATCGTGATGATGAGCGGAACGCGCGAAGACAATCAAAGACTTAAGGAGGCGAAGGTGGGGGAATTCCTGTCTAAGCCCTTTGAGCCGCCCAAGCTCATCGCTTTGCTCCAATCTGTTTCATAAGCCCGGCTCAGTAAGCGGCTGTTTCTTGAGCGTCGAATAGAGCAGTCTGTTCGATATCTTGAGGTCGGAGAGGGTCTTGATCTTCTTTCCGTGGTTCTCCATGAGGTTCCTTCGCACGATCTCGCCGACAAAGCGGTCCACCGTGTCGGGCAACCCGTGAGCCAGGGCGTGGCGGTACCAGTTCTCATCGACGTTCACACCGTTGCCGGCCGACTGGCCGCGCACGTCCTGGCTCAGATGCCGGCGGATCTGTTCCAAGTTCACCTGACCCTCGGCCCCGGCGGCCAACAACTCCACGAATTTTTTTAGCTCCCGCGTGTTGCCCGGCCAAGCGTACTCCATTAAGCAGGCCTTGGCCTCGTCAGAGAAGGCGAGCCGCTTGCCGCCCTTAGTGAAGAAGCCGATGAGGGGGGAGATGTCGCATCTCCGTTGGGCCAGAGGCTTGAGATTGACCGTCAGGCCGTGGATGCGCTGGAAGAAATCAAAGCGCAGCCGGCCCTGAGCGATGAGTTTCTGCAGGTCCTCCAAGGTGGCGCTGATGATGCGAAACTCGGACGACTCGGGCTTGTCTGAGCCCACGGGATAAAAAGAACGTTCCTCTATAGCCTTCAAGAGCTTGGTCTGCATATTAAGGCTCATGGCGCCGATCTCATCCAGGAACAGAGTTCCTTTGTGCGCCTGCGAAAGCTTTCCCTTCCTATTATCCGCGGCTCCCGTGAAGGCTCCCTTTCTATAGCCGAAGAGCTCGGCTTCCAAAAGGTCCTCGGTGTAGGCCGAGCAGTTGATCGCCACGAAGGCGCCCTCCCGGCGGGAGTGCTCATGGATGATCTTTCCCAGGCAGGTCTTGCCCGTTCCTGACGGTCCCAGGATCATCATCGGCAGGTCTGATGGCGCGTACTTGGCAGCCTCGATGATGCTGGCCCTGGTTGCGGGATCTTGGGTGACGAATTGGTGGGCGAAGACATAGTCGGCGTTGAAGCCGGCCTTGCTCTGGTAATACTTGGCGATGACCTCGTCGACATTGGCTTCCTCATTGCCCTTGGCGTAGAAATCCTTGCAGCCAAGAGCGTAGGCTTGATTGATGGCGTCCTCAGACTCGGAGGAAGACATTACTACGGAATAGATTCCCTTCTTGCCGGCGCGTGGGATAACTTTCAAACCGGATAAGTCGTCGTTCTCGCCCAGGCGCAGGTCGATGAAACAGATGTCGTACTGTCCGGCGTCCAGAGCTTTGACGGCGGAGTCGAAGTCGTCGGCGAATTCCACGGTATGGTTGCTCAGATGATTGGCCATGCCTTTTTGGGTCAGTTTATCGTCTTCGACTACGAGTATTTTTAGCTTGTCCATTTTTGTTTATCCCTTTTGAGAGACATTCAGGACGAATGAGCCGATGCGCAAAAGTAATTATATCATATCATCAATTTTTACCTACTGTTCTATTTCCCATCCTGATGTTGTTGCAAATGAGTGAACTATATTGCTCGGGTGTTTGCCCATGGCCTTTGGAGACAATCGGTCGTCTTCGACCATCCTTAACTATGGCAGATAAATTGATCTGCAATGCATATGAAAAAATTCCTGTGGTGTCTGATGTTGCTTGCACCTGTCAGCGCCTTTGCTGAACAGCCCACTTCCTTGTTCCTATCCCTCACGGACCGTGGACTGTGGAGTACTGAAGCACGCCGAGTCAGCTGGAGCGAGTTGTTAACGATTGCCGTTGGTCGGCACGCTAATTTTAGCGGCCAAGCGGCCGTCATGGGCAACATCAGCGACGGCATGACAATTCTGCCGAAGTTGGGACTGAAGCTAAGGCTGTTCTTTTGAAGGAACAAGCTGTCGGTAAAATCGCTGGCATTAAAATTGATCTGGATTGGACGACGGCCTTGAGTTAACCATCGCAGGAATCAAGAGGAGGAACTAACAACATGATGTCTAAGACAAAGAAGGATGTTCGGGGGATGGCGCTACCGATCCTTACTGCCGGTGCGGTCTTGCTGGCCGGGGTGCCCTCCGCGTCCGCCGGAGAGCAACGACTAGCCAATCCTGATCCGGACGCGCAGAATCCCTCCGCCGAGGTGCAGAGCTCCCCGAGCCTGCACACCGCTCTGGTGAGGGCAGGGCACGATAAGGAATTCGCCAAGGAGCTGGTCCAGAACCCTGAGAAGTTCCGGACCTCATTCAATCTGAGCGACGACCAGATCAGCGTGATCAAAAACTCAGGGGCCTACATGGAAGGGCCGGCGATGCTAGCTGGGGATTACAACATGAGCTGAACGCTGTCGCCTAGGAGACTAACATGGACATGAACGAGGAGCCGGGCTTCGTCGGAGTCA
>Ga0073936_10001670_pt1 | contig 34040 bp, 29 predicted proteins | sample AliMusrvi5mmetaG_FD_87041 | JGI IMG/M metagenome (GOLD analysis project Ga0073936, IMG submission 87041) | Freshwater lake bacterial and archeal communities from Alinen Mustajarvi, Finland, to study Microbial Dark Matter (Phase II) - Alinen... | ecosystem: Environmental > Aquatic > Freshwater >...
AATTGAATCTTCAAATAGTTTTTCTTCTAAAAAAGAAAAAGAACCTGAAAAGGGCCATTCTTTGTATATTAAATTCTCCAATCAGAAGTTTAGATTAGCAAATACGTAGTATGTCTGTAGCGCATCCTCATCAATTACAATACGCAACCCTTTCTAAAGAAATACATTTAAAAAATTTTGATTATTGAACGAACAGATCTTTATTCAATTCTTTAATCTTTAAAGTTCTCCATTTAGACAGCTTGATGTATAATGCGTTTCAAAAATTAATACAGATTTTATTTCGAACTTAAGTTGTTGAAGATATATTTGAAGGTTTATGTCATCCTCAGAATTTATTCATTTGCACGTTCACACCCAATACAGTCTTTTAGACGGGGCCTGCCACGTCGATGATTTAGTCAACAAAGCGGCTGAATCCCAAATGAAGGCTTTAGGCATGACCGACCACGGCAATATGTTTGGTGCCGTGCATTTTTATCAGGCCGCTAAAAAAGCGGGGATCAAACCTATCATTGGCTGTGAAGCGTATATTGCTCCTAATGGCCGTTTAGAAAAGAATTCCGATCAAAGAAATATCGCCCATCTTTTGCTCCTGGCCAAGGACAATGAGGGTTATGCCAATCTAATCAAGTTAGTTTCCGCCGGTTATTTGGAAGGTTTCTACTATAAGCCTCGTATGGATAAAAAACTCTTGTCTCAATATTCTAAGGGGCTTATCTGCACATCCGGCTGTTTAAAGGGAGAGGTTTCAAATTTCCTGCTTAAAGGCAATTATCAAGGTGCCCTTAAATGCGCCGATGAACTGGCCCAGATTTTTGGGAAGGATGATTTTTATATTGAGCTGATGGACCATGGCTTAGGTGAACAAAAGAAGGTCAATGAAGGCCTGGTTAGAATTGCCCAAGAATTAGGCCTTAAAACAGTGGCCACTAATGATGTGCATTATCTTAACCAAAACCACGCCCAGGCCCACGAGATCTTGCTTTGTATTCAAACTCAAACGACATTAAATGACCCTAAGCATATGTGTTTTGGTACGGACCAGTTTTATTTTAAAACTCCCCAAGAAATGGAAGCGGTTTTTGCCTGGGCCCCTGAGGCTTTAAGCAACACCTTAGAAATTGCCGAAAAAGTAAATATCAAATTAGATTTCGACCATTATCATCTGCCCCGTTATGAGACGCCCAAGGGCATTGACGATAAGACCTATATGCGCCAATTATGTGACGAAGGATTTAAACATCGTTATAAAGGCGGAATCGACGACCAACTGCGCGCGCGTTTGGAACATGAATTAGCGACCATTGAAAACATGGGCTTTGTCAGTTATTTCTTGATTGTTTGGGACTTTATCCATTATGCCAAAAAACGGGGGATTCCGGTTGGGCCAGGGAGAGGTTCGGCGGCGGGCAGTTTAGTCAGTTATCTGCTTGGGATAACCGATTTAGACCCCATCAAATACGGATTGCTCTTTGAACGTTTTTTAAACCCGGGCCGTAAAAGCATGCCTGATATTGATATTGACTTTTGTTATGAACGCCGTCAGGAAGTTATTGATTATGTCACCCAGAAATATGGCAGGGACAATGTGGCCCAAATTATAACTTTTGGAAGTATGCAAGCCAAAGCCGCGGTCCGTGATGTGGGCCGCGCCATGGCCGTGGCCTACGCCGATGTTGACCGCATAGCCAAGATGATTCCCAATGAAATAGGCATCTCTCTAGACGACGCTATTGGTGTGGAGCCGCAACTTAGAGAATTGATGGAGTCTGATAAAGCCGCCAGGGACATTCTAAATACGGCCAAGGTCTTAGAGGGGCTTAACCGTCACGCGTCTATCCACGCCGCGGGTGTTGTGATTTCTGATAAGCCATTGACCGAACATGTGCCGTTGTTTAAAAGCAGCGACGGTCAGGTGACCACGGCCTTTGACATGGACGGTATTTCTAAGATTGGTCTTTTAAAAATGGATTTTCTAGGCCTTAGGACCTTAACAGTCATTGAGGATGCTTTAAAGTTAATCCAGAAGCACCGGGGCATTAAGATTGATATTGACCATCTGGCCCTCGATGATGCCAAGACCTACGCCATGCTAGCCCAAGCCAATGCTTCCGGGGTTTTTCAGTTGGAAAGCGGGGGAATGAAAGACCTTTTAAAGAAAATGAAACCCTCGGTATTTGAAGATTTGATCGCGATTTTGGCGCTTTATCGGCCGGGTCCCATGGGCAGCGGAATGCTCGATGATTTTACCAAACGTAAACGCGGGGAAAACAGGGTTGTCTATCCTCATCCTAAGCTTGAAGAAGTTTTGAAAGCTACTTATGGCATTATCGTTTATCAAGAACAGGTCATGCAGATTGCCTCTGTCCTAGCGGGTTTTAATATGACCCAAGCCGATGATTTACGTAAAGCCATGGGCAAGAAAATCCCGGCGGAAATGGCCAAGATGCGTTCCTATTTCGTCGACGGTTGTGCCAGTGAGAGTGGCATTTCTCAAGAAGAAGCCAATCGTTTATTTGATTTGATTGATTATTTCTCAGGTTATGGATTTAACCGCAGCCATTCGGCCGCCTATGCCTTAATTACCTATCGTACGGCCTATTTAAAGGCGAATTATCCAGTTGAATTTATGTGCGCCTTGTTGACTTCTGAACGTGACAATACGGACAAGGTTGTAGAATACGTCAAAGAATCTGAAATTATGGGGATCAAGGTTTTGCCGCCCGATATCAATTCTTCCATCGCGCAATTTTCAGTCATAGACACCCACACGATTCGTTATGGGCTTTTGGCTGTTAAGAATATCGGCAGCAGCGCCATTGAATCCATGGTTAAGGAGCGGCAGAAAGATGGTGTGTACAAGTCTATTTTTGATTTTTGCCGAAGAGTTGATTTGCGTTTAAATAACCATAAGGTGTTGGAAAGCTTGATTAAATCAGGTTCTATGGATTCTTTTAGAGTGCACCGCTCCCAGTTAATGGCTGTTTTAGATAGGGCTTTGGATTCGGGTACCAAGGTCCAAAGAGAGCATTTGACAGGACAGTTTTCTTTTTTTAACAATGAACAAGTGCAAATGGGCTTTGGCAGCAACGATGAGAAATTGCCCGTTGTGGAGGAATGGCCGCAGGCGCAGATTTTAGCCAACGAAAAGGCCCTTTTAGGGTTTTATTTAAGCGGACATCCTTTGGAACGTTATCAAGCGGAGATTGAAGAGTTTGCTGATTTTACCACAGCTTCCCTTAAGAATGCCAGAGATGGCCAAGATGCCCGTATGATAGGACTTATTCAAAATGTTAAATTAACGACGACTAAAAAGACCAATGAACGCATGGCCATTGTTGGGTTAGAGGATATTGACGGGGCCATGGAGTTGGTGATTTTTCCATCAAGTTATCAGCAAATGTCGGCGTATTTAAAAGAAGGCACGGTGGTGGTAGTTAAAGGGAAGGTCAATTTTCGTGATGGCTTGCCTAAAATGGTGGCCCAAGAAATGGCCGGTATTGAAGAAGTGTATGGATTGATCAAAACCATCCATGTCAACGTTTCCAAGGCCGGCAAAGCAGGTTTTGAAAAACTCAAAGAGCGTTTAAAACGTTTTCCTGGAAAGGTTCCTGTGTATTTAGAATTGGACACTAAGAATTATAAAAGTGTCCAAATTTTAGTGGGAGAAGACTTATTTGTGACGCCTTCTGAGGTGCTGATGGAAGAGATAAAAGCCTTAGTCGGTAGCGAGCATTTCCGTGTAGCTATTTAAATAAAATTCTATTGCAAATAATTAAGTCTTTGGATATACTAGCGCTTCATTTAAATCGAATCCTTTCTTAGGGTATGAGGTTTGGATAAGTCAAGGATTTCAACTATTAAACGTTTTGTCCCAACCTGACTGTACGTGTCATCCACCGACGAAACTAAATGGATCCCTTTTAAAAAGGGAAATCCAAAAAAAGGAGAAGTAGAAGAATGGCAACAGAGTTAATTAAACAGTTATTAGAAGCAGGTGTGCATTTCGGCCATCAAAGCCGTCGTTGGAACCCTAAAATGAAGAAATATATTTTTGGTGAACGCGGGGGGATTTACATTATTGATTTGGAGAAGACCGTTGAGAAATTAAACGCAGCGCGTGATTTTATACATGATATAGCCGCAAAAGGAGGTAAGGTCCTCTTTGTTGGCACAAAAAAACAAGCCCAGGACGTTATTTTAGAAGAAGCCAACCGTTGTGAAATGCCCTATGTCCGCTATCGTTGGATGGGTGGGCTTTTGACGAACCTTGAAACCGTTAAGAAATCTATCCGTAAATTAAACGATATTGAGAAAATGGAAAGCAGTGGCATCACTTCCCGTCTTACCAAAAAAGAAAAATCTTTGTTAATGAAAGAAAAAGACCGTCTATTACGTGATTTGGGTGGTATACGTGAGATGCCAGTCATTCCACAAGCGTTATTTATCGTAGATACTAAAAAAGAGGAAATCGGTGTTGCTGAAGCTAATCGGCTCGGTATCCCTGTGGTGGGTTTGATAGATACTAACTCGGATCCGGATTTGATTCAATATCCTATCCCAGGTAATGATGATGCTGTTAAATCCATCAAGTTCATTGCCAGTTTGATTACAGACAATATTATAGAAGGTCGTAAAGAATTTTTAGCTGGTAAAAAAGCCCAAGTGCAAACGGCGGCACAAGAAGTGACTGTTTAAGTATTCAAAACTTGGGTGATTTTACAAAATTCTAATTTAAGTTTTTAAATATAAAGGATTATTATGACAAGTTCTGTAGATGATATTAAACAATTGCGTGAAGAAACATCTTGTGGCGTCATTGATTGTAAGAAAGCATTAGATGAGGCCAAGGGCGACTTTCAAAAAGCCAAAGAAATTTTAAGGAAACGCGGACTTGAAATGGCTGCTAAAAAAGCGGAGCGTACAGCCAAGGAAGGTCGCGTGGAAGCGTATATTCATCATGGGAATAAAATCGGGGTTGTAGTTGAGGTTAATTGTGAAACAGATTTTGTGGCTCGCAATGAAGATTTTATGGTCTTTACCCGTGATGTGGCCATGCATATCGCGGCCTTGGCGCCTAAATATATTAAAAGGGAAGATATTCCTGCTGATGTTCTTGCAAAAGAAGCAGACAAGGAGATTTTTGCCAAAGCCAATTGTCTTTTGCTTCAAGCCTTTGTGAAAGATCCTAGTAAAACTATTGGTGATTATCTCAATGATTTGATTGCCAAGATAGGTGAAAACATTCAAATTGGACGGTTTGTTCGATTTAAAGTTGGGGAATAATGAATAAAAAACCGATATATAAAAGGGTTCTCTTAAAAATAAGCGGGGAAGCTCTTTTAGGCCGTCAATCTCACGGTATTGACGCGGAAATGTGTGAGTCTTTAGCCGAAGAAATTAAAGAGATTCATGCGGCAGGTGTTGAGATGGCTGTGGTTGTCGGTGGTGGGAATATTTTTCGTGGTCAAGTAGAAGGTAAGCGTTTTGGTTTAAATCGCGCGGTGGCTGATTATATGGGCATGCTGGCCACGGTCATGAATGGTTTGGCTTTACAAAATGCTCTTGAGCAGTTGGGTGTAGCTACACGGGTTATGACAGCTATTCAAATTCAAGCGGTTGCTGAACCATATATTTTGCGACGTGCCATACGTCATTTGGAAAAACGACGGGTTATTATTTTTGTAGCGGGTACCGGTAATCCATATTTTACAACTGATACGGCAGCAGCTTTACGCGCGACTGAAATCAAGTGTGATGTTATTATGAAAGCGACCAAGGTTGATGGGGTGTATTCCGCGGACCCTTTTAAAGATAAATCAGCCAAAAAGTTTGCCCAGCTTAAATTTATCGATGTGCTTAAGAAAAATTTAAGGGTAATGGATGCAACCGCAATTAGTATGTGCATGGAAAATAATCTGCCCATTATTGTTTTTAATTTACTTCAAAAAGGTAATATTAAAAGAGCGGTTTATGGAGAGAAGATTGGAACACTTGTTCGGTAAGTGGACTTACAATCAAGGGGGTCTAGTATGAGTGCCAAAGAAATTCTTAAAGAAACTGATGGTAAGATGAAAAAATGTATGGAGACGCTCCAACGTGAATTTGGTGAAGTCCGTACTGGACGCGCCCAGCCTTCTTTAATAGAAGATATGCACATTGATTATTACGGTACCGCAACAGCCATCAAACAAATTGCCGCGGTTTCTTCTCCTGATCCTCGTTTGATTTTAATTCAACCTTGGGACGCGACGGCGATTGCTGAGATAGAAAAGACTATTTTGAATTCTAAATTAGGCATTACACCAAGCAATGATGGTAAAACAATGCGTTTGAGTTTTCCTCCGTTGTCTGCCGAAAGACGAGAAGAATTCATTAAGGTCATCAAAGATATGGCTGAGCGAGGCCGGGTGACTCTACGTTCCATCCGTCGAGACGCGAATGAGAGAATTAAGAAGATCCAAAGCGAAGGCCACATGAGCGAAGATGATAAGTTTAAGTCTGAAGAAGAAATCCAGAAGATGACGGATAGGTTCATTAAAGACATCGATTCCTTGCTTGAGAGAAAAAGCAAGGAATTACGAGAAGTTTAGTATTTCGATTACACTTAAGTATCAAATAGTCAGTGAAATCGAACTTTTTTCTGACCCACTAGCTCACCCTGGTAGAGCACTACACTTTTAATGTAGGGGTACCGCGTTCGAGTCGCGGGTGGGTCACCATTTTACGCCTGTTAGATGTTTGTTATTTTATAAATATAGAAATTTTAACGGGCGGATGGCGGAATTGGTAGACGCGCATGCCTTAGGAGCATGTGGGGAAACTCGTGGAGGTTCAAGTCCTCTTCCGCCCACTAAATTCTTTTACAATGCTTGGTGAGGTTAGAAGATTATCATGCGGCGGTAATTCAGTTGGTAGAATGCCACCTTGCCAAGGTGGATGCCATGGGTTCGAATCCCATCCGCCGCTCTCAATTTTTTAATAGTTCTTCAAATGGTCTTTTGGGAGGGGTTATGAAAATTACTGAGTTCTTGTGTAAAGAGGCGTTGACGAATGATTTAAAAGCTACAACCAAGTCAGAAGTAATTCAGGAGATGGTTGAATTATTAATTGACGCGGGTGCAATTGAAAAGAAATATAAAAACAAGATCATTGAAGTGCTTATGGCTAGAGAGGCTTTAGGTTCAACAGCTATAGGTCAGGGTATTGCCATTCCTCATGGTAAATCGGACAGTACAGATAAATTAGTAGCTGCTTTGGCAATTAGTAAAAAAGGAATAAATTTTGATTCTCTAGATGGAGAGCCTGCCCATATTTTCTTTTTACTAGTGGCTCCTATAGATTCTGCCGGCCCGCATTTAAAAGCCCTGGCTAGGGTTTCCCGTCTATTAAAAGATAAATTCTTCCGCGAAAGTCTTAAGAGTACCAAGACGTCAAAAGAAATGCTTGAATTAATTTCGCGAGAAGATGTACGTGTTAGTTAAAAAATTACATAAATTTTATTCTGAAGATTATGTCTAATAATCTTTCCAAATGGCTTTATCCAGGCATCAAAGTTAAGCGTTGGATGCTGACCTCTTTATTCGGTGTTTTAGTGGTCGGTTTTGGCGCTGTCTTTTTTGTTTCTCCTTACCCATTCGTGCGTACTTTCGCAACCATAGTTATTTTTTGTGGGATTGTATTTATTGTCTTAGGCATGGGGAAAATGATCGTTTCTTTGCTGACATTATTTTTACCCCAACGCGAGAGGGATATTGTAAATATTTTATATCAGCGTCGATATTTGGAACGCGGGCCTAAAATTGTAGCGATAGGCGGAGGACATGGTTTATCCCATTTACTGCTTGGGCTTAAAGAATACACAGCTAATTTAACGGCCATTGTCACGGTAGCTGACAGTGGCGGATCTTCGGGGCGATTACGTGAAGAATTCAATATAGTAGCTCCTGGAGACATTCGTAATTGTTTGGTCGCTTTAGCAGATACTCCTGCTTTGATGGGGGAATTATTTCAATACCGCTTTGCCGAGAATTCACAATTAAAGGGACATAATTTTGGTAATTTATTTTTAACAGCGATGGTGCAAATTACCAAGGGGGATTTTAAGAAAGCTGTAGAAGAAAGCAGTAAGGTATTGGCTATACGCGGTAAGGTAATACCCTCAACGGTAAATAATATTCATTTGGTCGCTGAGTATATTGATGGTTCGCGAACTGAAGGGGAAGCTAAGATCCCTAGATCCCATGTGCCCATTAAACGTTTGTCCTTGACGGATAAAAATGCAATACCTACTGCGGAAGCTCTAACATCTATCACTGAAGCGGATATAATTATTTTGGGTCCAGGAAGTCTTTATACAAGTATTTTACCTAACTTGATTATTAAGGGCGTCTCTGAGACTATCGCTAGTTCAAACGCATATAAAATATACCTTTGTAATATTATGACACAAGCCGGAGAGACGGATGGTTTTTCTGCCAGTGATCATGTGCGGGTATTGATAGAACATTCTCATCCCGGGGCAATCAATGCATGCTTGATTAACAATGGACTGGTCCCTGAAAAAGCTTTGCAGCGTTATAGTGCGGAACAGTCTTATCCGGTAGCGCCGGATGTTGAAAAGATTAAAGCTATGGGCTATAAAGTCATTGCGACTGATTTACTGGGAGTCAAAGATTATGTTCGTCATGACTCGAAGAAACTGACCCAGGCTCTTATTAAACTAATTGAAACCAAGAGAATTATTAAACGTTAACTATGGGTCCTATTGAAAAAGAAGTGATAGTCGCTAATAAAAAAGGTCTTCATGCTAGGCCGGCAGCTTTATTTGTTCAGCTGCTCGATAAACTTAAAGTTTCTGTGACGATTGTAAAGGGCCATGAAAAGATTAATGGAAAATCTATCATGGGATTGTTGACTCTGGGGGCTGAATGTGGGACAGTATTAAAGTTAATAGTTGAGGGAGAAAATGCTCCCAAGGCTATGCAAGAACTAGAAATCTTTTTTAATAAGCAAGAAGAAGAGTTTATTACATGAGCGAAATTATTTTAAAGGGTATTCCGGCAGCCAAAGGGATCGCGTATGGTCCTGCGTTCATACTCGATAAGGGAGAATTCATTGTCCCTAAACGCGTTATATTGTCCCATGAAGTAAATTCCGAGATTGCCCGTTTTGAAGAAGCTCTCAATTTTGCCCGCACAGAAATAAATTCTCTTAAAGAAAAAGTCAATCAGGATATGGGGCTTAATAAAGGCAATATTTTTGATGCCCATATTTTGGTTTTAGAGGATCCAACTTTATTTGAACAAGTCAGCAAGGGGATTAGTCACAACAAAAACTCAGCTGAGTATGTTTTTTCTAAAGTCATCAAGAAATATGTCCAAACCTTTTCTAAAATTCCTGATGAATATTTGCGCGAACGAGCATCGGACATTAACGATATTGCTAAAAGAGTATTAAAGTATTTGATGGATGAAACTAAATTGCATGATTTGGATAATTTACAAAATGATTTAGTTGTTGTGGCCCATGACCTTTCACCTTCAGATACGGTCAGTCTTTACAACAAGAAAATAATAGCTTTTATTACCGATATTGGAGGCAGAACGTCCCACACCGCGATTATTGCTAAATCTTTAGGTGTCCCAGCAGTTGTAGGATTAAAAGATGCTACTTTAAGGGTCAATAATGGAGATTTTTTGATTATTGATGGTCAGAAAGGGCTTTTAATTATTAATCCCTCTTTGGCTACCCGAGAACTGTATGATAAAGAGCAAAGCCAAATGCACGCTTCTTTAGAAAAGCTTGATGATTTTAAAACCCTTCCAGCTCAAACTCTCGATGGTAAGAAGATTGCGCTTTTGGCCAATCTTGAGTTGTCTAATGAAGTTCTAACTATCAAAAAGTTCGGAGCAGAAGGAGTGGGTCTTTATCGCACAGAATTCTTATACATGAGCCGGCTTGATTTACCATCTGAAGAAGAGCAATATCAAGCCTATAAGCAAGTGGCTTATGCGGTTAATCCTAATGTGGTCACTATTCGCACTCTTGATATTGGCGGAGATAAGTTTATATCGAGCGTTCAAATTCCAAAAGATATGTCACCATTCTTGGGTGTACGAGCTATCCGTTTTTGTTTAGAACGGCCAGATATTTTTAAGACACAAATACGGGCAATTCTTAGAGCTTCTATGCATGGACGAGTGCAAATGATGTATCCAATGATTTCAGGGATTAGCGAATTGCGTCGAGCAAATGCTATTCTTGAGGAGGCAAAACGGAGTCTGAATGATGAAAAAATTCCATATGATACGTCTATAAAGGTAGGGATTATGATTGAAGTTCCATCAGCTGTAATGACAGCTGATACCTTGTCTAAAGAGACAGATTTCTTTAGTATTGGCACGAATGATCTAATTCAATATACTCTGGCCGTTGATCGTACAAATGAAAAGACGGCTCATTTGTACGAACCATCCCATCCAGGCGTGCTTCGAATGATCCAAAGAACAGTAGACGCCGCCCATGAGCAGGGTATCCATGTGTGTCTTTGTGGTGAAATGGCTTCGGATCCAGTCATGGCGTTTTTACTTATTGGTATGGGCTTAGATGAGCTTAGCATGTCACCGTCAAGTATTTTAACCATTAAGAAATTGATTCGTTCTGTCCGATTAATCGATGTACAGCGGATCTGTTATGAAGCTTTGCAACAAGAAACAAGCATTGAAGTAGAAGAATTTGTCTCATCACAAATGAAAAACCTAGGAGTCTTATGAAAGCTTTAATTTTAGCAGCTGGTTACGGCACTCGTTTAGCTTCTCTCATCAAAGACACACCTAAACCTTTAATTCCTATTAATGATCGCACTCTTATTGATTATATTGTTTTGTCTTTGAAGAATATTTCTTCCTTGACTGAGATTGTTGTTGTGACAAATAATAAGTTTTATGCAAATTTTCAAAAATGGGCTCAACATTATAAGGATATTAAGATTCGGATAGTTAATGATGGGACAGATTCCCCTGAGCAGAGACTTGGTTCAGTTGGAGATATTAATTTTGTTTGGAAGCAGGAACATGAGAAAGACGATTGGTTGATTATCGGAGGAGATAACTTATTTGATCAAAATTTGGAAGAGTTTATGCGCTATGCTCTAAAAAAATCCCCAGCTATGACCATTGGTGTTTATGATATTCATGATAAGAAGGCCGCTTCTAAATTTGGAGTCATCGGATTAGATTCCAATCATAAGGTCATTTCTTTTGAGGAAAAACCAGCTTTGCCAAAATATAGTTTAATCACCATGTGTTTATATTATTTTCCCCAAGAAACATTGTCCTATCTTAAAGAATATTTAAGTGAATCTAAGGCCTTGGATGCCGCAGGAAGTTATATTCAGTGGCTCTCGATAAAGAAAAATGTTTATGGTTTTCAATTTAATGGTAAATGGTATGATATCGGCAGTATTGAATCCTTAAAAGAAGCTCAAGAGAATTTTCGATAAAGTATGATTTTTTAAAAAAGCTCCCAGCAGAAGTACGGGACAATTTAGAAAGGTGGTAGAAGTGAAAGGACGTTATTTATTTACTTCAGAATCTGTAGGCAATGGTCACCCTGATAAGGTTTGTGATCAAATATCAGACGCTGTTTTGGATGCGGTTCTTAAAGAAGACTCTAAAGGCCGAGTTGCCTGTGAAACTTTTTGTTCTATGGGGCTGGTTATAGTAGGTGGAGAAATTACTACAACCACCTATGTCGATGTTCATAAATTGGTACGTCAAGTATTGCTTGATATAGGTTATAACCATCCTAAATATGGATTTGATGCGAACACATGTTCTATCTTAAATGCTATCAATAAGCAATCTCCTGATATTTCCCAAGGAGTGGATGCGGGTGGTGCCGGAGACCAGGGTATTATGTTTGGGTATGCCTGCGATGAGACTCCTGAATTAATGCCGCTTCCTATTATGTTGGCCCATCATTTAGTCAAACGCGTGGAAGATGTTCGTAAGAATGGGATTTTGAAATATTTAGGACCAGATTGTAAGTCTCAAGTGACTATTGAATATGAGGATGATAAGCCATTGCGTGTTGATGCGGTTGTATTGGCTTGTCAGCATACCGAAGATATATTGGACAAGACAGGAAAACGTATTACTGAAAAGGCAAAGAAGCAAATCATTGATACCGTTGCTATTCCTGTTGTAGGAAAGTTAATTGATAAAAAGACTAAATTCTATGTTAATGAAACGGGGAAGTTTGTTGTTGGTGGCCCTCAGTCAGATACTGGTGTGACAGGTCGTAAGATCATTGTTGATACTTATGGGGGTGTCGTTCCTCATGGGGGTGGCGCTTTTTCTGGGAAAGATCCGACCAAGGTTGACCGTTCTGCAGCTTATATGGGGCGTTATGTCTGTAAGAATATTGTCGCTGCTGGATTGGCTAGTAAATGCATGATGCAAGTGGGATACGCCATTGGATTTTCTCAACCCGTGTCGGTGATGATTGATTCCTATGGGACTGGAAAAATCTCCGATCAAAAACTTGTTGAGTTGGTTCGTAAACATTTTGATCTTTCCCCTCGGGGTATTATCCAGACTTTGGATTTACGCAAACCAGTGTATTTAAAAACAGCATCTTATGGGCATTTTGGCCGCAGTGGTTTCTCATGGGAGAAAACAGATAAGGCTGAAGCTTTAAAAAGGGACGCAAAATAATATGGCAACAGCAAGATTAAAGAATCCTAAGAGACTTATATCAAAAGAAAAAGATAATGTTGGGGCTGAAGATTATAAAGTCAAAGATATCTCCTTGGCCCAATGGGGTAGAAAAGAAATTACCATTGCTGAGACGGAAATGCCAGGTTTAATGGCTCTTCGTCGAGAATTTGGCGCTAAGAAACCTTTAAAAGGGGCTCGTATCGCAGGCTGTATTCATATGACCATTGAGACGGCAGTTTTAATTGAGACTTTGATTTATCTTGGTGCTCAAGTCCGTTGGTCTTCATGTAATATTTTCTCTACTCAAGATCATGCTGCGGCTGCTATTGCAGCTGTTGGTATTCCTGTCTTTGCCTGGAAAGGTGAAAACTTAATTGAGTATGACTGGTGTGTAGAACAAACTATAGTTTGGCCCGGTGGCCAAGGCCCTAATATGATTTTAGATGATGGCGGAGATTTAACCATCATGATTCACGAGAAATATCCTCAACTTTTAAAGAATATTCATGGCCTTTCTGAAGAAACAACCACAGGAGTGCATCGTCTTTATGAAATGATGAAGAATGGCAAACTTAAAGTTCCTGCCATTAATGTTAATGATTCAGTCACTAAATCCAAGTTTGATAATCTTTACGGATGTCGTGAATCTTTAATTGATGGTATTAAACGTGCAACCGACCGGATGATTGCAGGCAAGGTTTGTGTAGTTGCTGGTTATGGTGATGTCGGTAAAGGTTGTGTTCAATCCTTTAAAGGTTTAGGAGGACGGGTAATTGTGACGGAAGTTGATCCCATTTGCGCTTTACAAGCATCCATGGAAGGTTATCAAGTTATGCCTATGGATGAAGCTGCTAAAATAGGAGATATTTTTGTCACTGCTACCGGCTGTGTTGATGTTATTACCGGCAGACATCTTGATGTTATGAAAAGTGGGGCCATTGTTTGTAATATCGGACATTTCGACGCTGAAATCAATGTTGCTTATTTAAATAATCGTAAAGATATTAAACGTGTGCAAATAAAGCCTCAAGTGGACGAATATAATTTCTCTAATGGTAAGAAAATTATTATTTTAGCTGAGGGACGATTGGTGAATCTAGGTTGTGCTATGGGGCATCCGTCCTTTGTCATGAGTAACTCTTTTACCAATCAAGTCTTAGCTCAAATGGAATTATGGCAAAATGGACACAGGTATGAAAATAAAGTCTATACTTTACCTAAACACCTTGATGAAAAGGTGGCTCGTCTTCATTTAGAGAAGGTTGGTGCCCGTTTGGATACCTTGTCCTCTGCTCAAGCTAAGTATCTTGGTGTAAAGATTGAGGGGCCATTTAAACCCGATCATTACCGTTATTAGTTTTAAGGAGGCTAAGAATGTCTCGAAAAATTCTATTACTTATCGGTATTTCAATAGGGTTACTTAGTTTTATTGTTGGTAGTTATAGTTTAGCTGATGAGATTAAGGCCGTTTCGAGAATAAGCCAGGTCACCATCTATCCTGGATCAGCTTTGGTGACGCGAGAAGCCCAGATAGACCTGCCATCTGGTACGCATACCGTTATATTTGACAATATTGTTCCTGAAATTAATGAGAATACCCTGACAGTCAAAGGTCAAGGAACTGCGGAAGTTAAGATTTTTGGCGCTTCTATAAAAAGTGAATATCTAACCCATTCCGCCGATGATCGGGTCAAAGATTTAACTGCTCAAATAGAATCCCTTGATGACGATATCACTGGTCAGCAGAATAAACAAGGGCTTCTGCAGAAACAACAAGAATATCTTGATTCAGTTAAACTTTTTACAAATCAACAAATCCCTAAAGATCTTGTGACCAAGATCCCAACTGTAACTGAACTTGATCAACTAGGTATCTTCTTAGATAAAAGTTTTACAGATATTTCTACTCAAAACGAGGGGATTCGTTTAAAGCTGCGTGATTTGAATCGTAAGAAAGAGGCGTTAAACCGTCAATTGCAAGAATTAAATATCAATACACAAAATGTTAAGCGTTCTATTGCAATTGATCTGGAGAGTGTTCAACCTGGGAGCTTAACCTTGATGGTTTCTTATCTGGTTAATAATGTTGACTGGCGTCCTCTCTATGATGCAAGAGTCATGTTTGATAAGAATCAAGTAGATTTAGCTCTTTTTGGATTGGTAAGTCAATCCTCAGGTGAAGATTGGGAAGATGTTCATTTGACTATCTCGACAGTACGACCTTCTATTGGTGGAGTCATGCCAGAATTGTCTAGTTGGACATTAAGTCCGTATCAACCTCCAGTATATGCTAATGACAAAGTTATGTTCGGAAAATTGAGATCAGCTTCGGATGATATTGGTGACCAATTAAAGGGAGAACTTTCTGAAGCTTATGGAGGCTCACCTATTAATGGAGCTCCTGTTGCTGTTTTACCACCAAGAAAAGCAAAAATGGTTTATGCTCAGAGTGAGCAAAAAGGTATTTCGGTTGTGTATAAAATATCCAAACTTATAAATATCAAGTCTGATGGTAGTCAACAAAGAGTTCCTATTCAATCTTTAACCCTACCGACACAATTCGAGTATGCCACTACGCCTAAGCTTTCAAACTTTGCCTATTTAAGATCTCAGGTAGAAAATAATCAAGACGCAACTCTTTTGCCGGGTCGTGTTAATATTTTCTTGGATGGAGATTATGTCGGTGGTTCCTCTATTGTAAAAGCTATAGGCCATAAAGAAAAGTTTGATCTTTATATGGGAGCTGATGAAGGGGTTAGTGTAAAACGTGAGTTAATTGAAGAAAAGTCTGATGATACTTTGTTTGCTAACATTCCTTCTATGAATAAGGTCGTTCGATACTCTTATAAGATTACCGTTGAGAATTATAAGACTAAGGCTATCACTTTAAATTTATTTGATAATCTTCCTGTTTCTCAGGATCAGAAAATTAAAATCAAAGATGTCAAAGTTAATCCTGAACCAACCCAGAAGGATTATAAAGACAGAAAAGGTGTGATGCTTTGGACGGTTTCGCTTAATCCTCAAGAGAAAAAGGATTTTTCGTATTCTTTTGCTATTGAGCGTCCTAGAGATTTAAACATAGAAGGACTATAAATATGGCGCAAAAAATCAAGAAAATTGGAATTTTAACATCAGGCGGTGATGGCCCTGGCATGAATGCCGCTATACGTTCCATCGTACGGTATTCTTTGCATTATGGTATTGAAGTCGCTGGAATTATGCGTGGTTACCAAGGGCTTCTGGATGAAGATATTATTTCTATGGGGCATCGTTCTGTTTCAAATATCATTAATCGAGGTGGGACGATTTTAAAGACGGCGCGTTCCAAAGAATTTAGTTCTGATGAAGGGAAGGCCAAGGCTGTTGGAATTCTTCATAAACAAGGTATTGATGCTTTGATTGTCATTGGAGGAGATGGTTCTTATCGAGGTGCCTCTCGTTTATATGAAAATTGGGGAGTTCCAACCATAGGTTTACCTGGAACCATTGATAATGATTTAAATGGTACAGATCAGACGATTGGTTGCTCAACAGCCATTAATACGGCTTTAGATGCTATTGATAAGATTCGTGATACGGCTCAAAGTATGGAGCGTATTTTTGTTGTTGAAGTTATGGGAAATAAAAGTGGATATATTGCTATGGAAGTGGCTTTAGGAGCAGGAGCTGAGGATGTTATTATTCCGGAACGTCAATTTAATTATGAAGCCATGCATCAGGAAGTAGTTCAGGGTAATAAAAAGGGGAAAATCAGTTATATTATTGTTGTTGCTGAAGGTGCCGGCATGGCTGCTGTTGTTGCTGAGAATATTACAAGGCATACAAACCTTGAAACGCGATATGTGGTTTTAGGGCACGTACAACGTGGGGGGACGCCCAGTGGCCAGGATAGGATTTTATCGACCAGATTAGGGGCTGCGGCAGTAGATTTGATTCTCAATGGTTATTTTGGTAAGGCTGTAGGAGTTTTACAGGATGAAATTAACGTTATTGATTTAAAAGATGCTACACGTCGTGTCCATGCTGATATGGATCGCCGCTACGAGCTTTTAAAAATTCTTACTTAGTAATAATTCTGAAAAATAAATAGGACGGAAATTAATATACGTTCATATATTTTGTTGTTCAATTTTAAATCTCATTTTAAAGAATGCTCTTAATCAACCACCGTCAATAAACCACCTATCTTTATGTGTTTGTAGCTCAAATACACAGCGCATTAGTCTACAAAACTCATTACAAAAATCTTTCCATATTTTGAGAATCACGCCAGCTAATACCCGTTAGCTTATTGTGGGATCATTCTTTCAAGCAATTGTGTTATTAGCATTATCCCGAAATTTTCAATAGAAAAATTCGCCCCTAGGATCCACTGATTTAATCCCTTATTAAACTTAGGTTTAGGGATTATATACGTAATTCCACCTACAGTGATATGTATCACAGACCTATTTAAAAGTTTGTGGCATACTCTAAGCAGTTGTTATTTTAAAATTCATTTAGAAGGGATCAAATTATGGCACGAAAACAAGTCACAATAGATGGTAACGAAGCGGCCGCCTATGTCGCTTTCGCAACTAATGAAGTCATTGCAATTTATCCAATCACACCGTCCTCACCAATGGGGGAATGGACTGACGAATGGAACAGTCAATCTAAAAAGAATATATGGGGAACAATACCCTTAGTGCAGGAAATGCAAAGTGAGGCGGGTGTGGCGGGTGCTATTCATGGCGCTTTACAAACAGGGGCTTTGTCTACTACCTTTACTTGTTCCCAAGGTTTACTTTTGATGCTGCCTAATATGTATAAGATTGCGGGAGAATTAACTCCGACGGTATTTCATATTGCGGCTCGTGCTATTGCCACCCAGGGCTTGTCTATTTTTGGAGACCATCAAGACGTAATGGCTGCCCGTATGACAGGGTTTGTCATGCTGTGTTCGTCTTCTGTTCAAGAAGTCATGGACATGGCTTTGATTTCCCATGCGGCGACTTTAGAATCAAGGCTGCCATTTTTGCATTTTTTCGACGGGTTCCGTACTTCTCATGAAGTTGCTAAAATTGAACAGTTAAGTTTTGAGGATATTCGCGCGATGATTGATGAAGAGTTGGTTTTGGCTCATCGCAAACGTCGCTTGAGCCCTGATAATCCAGTTATTCGTGGAACAGCTCAAAATCCAGATGTTTATTTTCAAGGCCGCGAAACAGTCAATTCATTTTATAAAGCCTGTGGTCCTATTGTTCAAAAAACCATGGATAAATTTGCGAAATTAACCGGACGTCAATATCATTTGTTTGATTATTATGGCGCTCCAGATGCCGATAGAGTTATTGTGATTATGGGTTCTGGTGCGGAAAGCTGTCAGGATACTGTTGATTGGATGATCAAAGATGGTCAAAAGGTGGGGCTTTTAAAGGTGCGTCTTTATCGTCCTTTTGTCATCGAAGATTTCATCAAAGCCTTACCTAAGACGGTCAAATCTATTGCCGTGCTTGATAGAACCAAGGAGCCGGGAAGCTGTGGAGAGCCTCTTTATTTAGATGTCGTTAATGCTTTTGTCGAAGGAGGCAATGGCAGTATTCCCAAGATTATCGGTGGTCGTTATGGTTTGTCTTCTAAAGAATTTACTCCATCTATGATTAAAGGTGTTTATGATGAATTGCTAAAACCATCGCCAAAGAATCATTTTACTGTTGGTATTAACGATGATGTGGCTAAGACAAGTCTTAGTTATGATGAGCATTTAAGTATTGAAACAAAAGAGGGTGTTAGAGCTATTTTTTATGGCTTAGGAGCCGATGGTACAGTCAGTGCCAATAAGAATTCGATTAAGATCATAGGTGAAAATACTCCTTTGTATGCTCAAGGATATTTCGTGTACGATTCAAAGAAATCTGGTTCTGTTACGGTTTCCCATTTGCGTTTCGGTCCTAAACCTATTCATTCTTCTTATTTGGTGACTAAAGCTAATTTTATCGGTTGTCATCAATTCCAATTCTTAGAGAATTATGATGTTTTAAAGAATGCGGAAGAAGGCGGCGTCTTTTTACTTAACAGTATTTATGGGCCAGAGGAAATTTGTCAAAAGATTCCTCGATCTACCGTTGATACTATTAAGAAGAAGAAATTAAGATTTTTTGTCATCGACGCTTATAGTGTAGCGCGTAAAGCCGGTTTGGGTCAGAGAATTAACACTATCATGCAAACCTGTTTTTTTGCCATCTCTGGTGTTTTGCCTAAGGATGAGGCGATTGCCGCTATTAAAGAAACGATTAAGAAGACATATAGCAAAAAAGGTGAAGAGATCTTGCGTATGAATTATGACGCTGTTGATCATACTTTGTCTCATCTTTATGAAGTGACTGTTCCAGAACAGCTTATTAATGAAATTAAGATGAGCTCTGGTATACCTGCGGGGGCTCCCGCGTTTGTTCAGAATGTGACTTCTGTAATGATTGCTGGTAATGGAGATAGTCTGCCTGTCAGCGCGCTTCCTTGCGATGGAACATATCCTGTGGGGACCACCCAATGGGAAAAACGTAATATCGCACAGGAAATTCCTGTTTGGGATAATGAAATTTGTATTCAGTGCGGTAAATGTTCTCTTGTTTGTCCTCATGCTGTTATTCGTATTAAAGCTTATGATACTAAGCAACTGCAAGGGGCTCCGGAAACATTTAAGTCTATGGAGGCCAAAGACCGCGATTGGGCGGGTATGAAATATACCATTCAAGTCGCTCCCGAGGATTGTACAGGCTGCGGTATTTGCGTGGATGTTTGTCCCGTGAAAAATAAATCGGAGACAAAGCTTAAAGCTATAAATATGAAGCCTCAGCCTCCGCTGCGGGAAACAGAGAAAAAGAATTGGGAATTCTTTTTAAATATACCTGAAACTGAGCGTAATTTGGTCAAGAAAAACGCCATTCGTTCAGCCCAAGCCTTACAGCCTTTGTTTGAATTTTCAGGAGCCTGCGCGGGTTGTGGGGAGACGCCATATATTAAGCTGGCCACCCAGCTTTTTGGGGACCGTATGGTTATAGCAAATGCTACAGGGTGTTCTTCTATCTATGGAGGCAACTTACCAACGACACCCTATACGAAGAATATTCAGGGTAAAGGACCATCCTGGAGTAATTCGCTTTTTGAAGATAATGCTGAGTTTGGCTTGGGATATCGCTTGTCTATAGATAAGCAAAAGGAAATGGCTTGTGAGCTGGTTAAAAAGTTAGAAGGCCAATTAGGTTCCGAATTGGTTGAAGTGATTATCAATGCCAAACAAATCGATGAGCCTGAAATCTTTGAACAACGCAAACGAGTAGAAATCCTTAAAGGGAAATTATCGAACAATTCATCAATTGAAGGAAAAATGCTCTTATCCATCGCGGATATGCTTGTTAAAAAGAGCGTTTGGATTTTTGGTGGTGATGGCTGGGCGTATGATATTGGTTTTGGTGGTTTGGATCATGTTATATCAACGGGCCGCAATGTGAATATTTTGGTTTTAGACACAGAAGTTTATTCCAACACTGGTGGACAGATGTCAAAATCTACACCACGTTCTGCTGTCGCTAAATTCGCGGCTGGTGGTAAGAATATGCCAAAGAAGGATCTAGCCAGAATTGCCATGACCTATGGCTATGTGTACGTTGCCAGTGTGGCTATGGGGGCTAAGGATGAACACACTTTAAGAACATTCTTAGAGGCTGAAGCCTATGATGGCCCATCGCTAATAATTGCCTACAGTCATTGCATTGCACATGGTATTAACATGACTACAGCCTTACAAAATCAAAAGGCTGCAGTAAATTCCGGTTATTGGCCTCTGTTTAGATATAATCCAGAGCTCTTAAAAGAAGGGAAAAATCCATTCCAGCTTGATTCCGCTGCTCCTAAGGGATCATTGGGAGAGTTTACTAATATGGAAAACAGGTTTAAGATGCTGACTAAGAGTGATCCTGATGCGGCTAAGAAACTTTCTCAATTAGTCCAGCAAGACATCAATCAGCGTTGGCAAATTTATAGCACCATGGCTGCGAACATACAAAACGATACTAATCCAGCCAAGGGTATTTAAAGAAAAGGGGATTACTATGATAGACATATCGACAACATATATGGGGCTTAGTTTAAGAAATCCACTGGTGGTTTCAGCCTCTCCTTTGTCTAAAAGTATTGACAATATACGACGTCTTGAGGATGCAGGAGTGGGCGCCATTGTCAATTATTCCTTATTCGAGGAACAAATTACTAATGAGATCTATGAACTGGATCATTATTTAACTGTCGGGACTGAAAGTTTTGCGGAATCATTATCGTATTTTCCAAATCCTTCAGAATCAAATGTTGGCCCGGAAGAATATTTAGAGCATATCCATAAAGCTAAGAAGGCCGTTGGGATTCCTATTATTGGCAGTTTAAATGCGCACTCCGATGGTGGTTGGGTGACCTACGCCAAACAAATTCAACAGGCTGGGGCTGATGCTTTGGAGCTAAATATTTATTTCTTGGCAACGGATCCTCTGGTTTCTAGTCAGAGGGTGGAGGAAATTTATATTGATATCCTAAAGGCTGTCAAGATGAATGTTACCATTCCTGTGGCTGTTAAAATTAGTCCATTTTTTAGTTCGATGTCTAACATGGCTGTACGTTTAGATGAGGCTGGAGCAGATGCTTTAGTTTTATTCAATCGTTTTTATCAACCAGATATTGATTTAGAAAGTTTAACGGTTGTTCCTAATGTTCTTCTTAGTACTCCGCAAGCTTTGCGTTTACCGTTGCGTTGGGTGGCTATTCTTTATGGTCATATCAATGCCAATTTGGCAGCAACGGGAGGTATCCATACACCTGAAGATGTTATTAAAATGATCATGGCAGGGGCTGATGTGACACTATTGTGTTCAGTGTTATTAAAAAATGGAATTGATTACGCCTCGGAGATTCTCGAGGGCGTAGAGACTTGGATGAAAGAACATGAGTATGTCTCTATCAGTCAGATGCGAGGGAGTATGAGTCAAAAATTCTGCGCCAACCCTGAAGCTTTCGAACGAGCAAATTATATGAAATCTTTGAGGAGTTTTCATCCATAGTGGTGTAGAATATTTCGATTTATGCTACCAGATTATTTATACATTATTTTCTTCTTTTTGCTTGGGATTGCCTTCGTAGGATCAGCGTTCATTGTTTCATGGGTTTTGCGTCCCCGCGCGCCAAATTCCGCTAAAAATTCTCCTTATGAATGCGGAGAAATCATCAAGGGTGATTCTCGTATTCAATTTAACGTCCGCTATTATCTTTATGCGTTAATCTTCGTTATTTTTGATGTTGAAATTCTTTTTACCATGCCTTGGGCCGTCGTGTTTCGTCAGTTGGGCAAGGTGGCTTATTTTGAAATGGCGGCTTTTGTTCTCGTCTTGGTTGCAGGTCTTTATTATGCCTGGAAAAAGGGAGCTTTAGAATGGCAATAAATGAAAAGATTCCTGGGGATCGTTTCATGGAGAAGTTTCCTGGCGGTGAGATTATTCTGACTAAAAGTGAAGATTTGCTCAAATGGGCTAAAGGTTCTTCGTTATGGCCTTTGACGTTTGGTTTGTCGTGCTGTGCTATTGAAATGATGGCGACAGGCGCGTCACGTTTTGATATCGACCGCATAGGTTCTGGAGTTTTTCGTGGCAGTCCTCGTCAATGCGATGTGATGATTGTGGCGGGTACGATTTGTGTCAAAATGGGGGATTGTTTAAAGAAACTTTATGAACAGATGCCTGAGCCTAAGTACGTCATTGCCATGGGTAATTGCGCCATTGGTGGTGGGATTTTTTATCATGATACGTATTCGGTGGTCAAGGGAACAGAACAACTTGGTGTCCCAGTCGATGTTTTTGTGGCCGGATGTCCTCCTCGTCCAGAGAATTTATTGCACGGGATTATGAAGTTACAGGAAAAGATAAAGCATGCAAAACAGCGACCTAGCACTACAGATCAAAAATAAATTTCCAAGCATTGTTTTAGATGAACAACCAAATTTCTTGGTGGTTCCAAAAACAGCTCTTTTGGATGTTGCGTGTTTTCTTAAGAGTGAACTTGGCTTTGAGACTTGTCATTGTCTGACGGCGGTTGATCGCAAAGATAAAATGGAAGTTGTGTATCATTTATATTCATTTTCCAATCATTTTATGTTGACCCTTAAAGTTATTATTTCGTTAGATGATTTAACCGTTGAGTCTGTTTCATCACTTTGGAGGTCGGCGGATTGGTTAGAACGAGAAGTTTTTGATCTTTTTGGCATAAGATTTTTGAATCATCCTGATTTAAGAAGAATCATGAATCCAGACAATTGGACAGACCATCCTTTACGTAAGGATTTTAAAAGAGAAGATTTTATTCCTCGACCGGTAACTCTAGGGCTTAAAGGCTAATATGGGCGAACTATTAACAGTCAATATGGGGCCACAGCATCCATCCACTCATGGGGTTCTGTATTTAGAACTGACCATCGATGGTGAAATTGTCGTTAATTGCAAACCACATCTTGGATATTTACATCGAAGTATGGAGAAGATAGCTGAAAATCGTACCTATATCCAGTTTATTCCTTTTACGGATCGTCTCGATTATCTGGCATCCATGAATAATAATCTTGGGTTTTGTCTTACTGTTGAGAAGCTTCTGAATATCCCAGTCACTCCAAGAGCTCAATATCTAAGAGTCATCATCGCAGAACTAAATCGTGTTGCCAGTCATTTGGTGGCCATTGGTACCTTTGCGCAAGATTTAGGAGCTTATGCTACCGCATTGTTTTATACATTTAGCGATAGGGAAAAGATTGTTGAGCTTTTTGATAATATTTGTGGAAGTAGGCTTACTTACAATTATATGCGTATAGGAGGGGTTAGCGGGGATATTCCAGCTGGAACAGAACAAATTATTAAAGATTTCATCGCCTATGAGCGTAAACAGCTTAAGGAGTACAATGAACTTTTGACCTATAACGTCATTTTTCTAGCTCGTTCTAAGAAGATAGGTATTTTATCAAAAGAAAAAGCTTTAAATTATGGAGTTTCCGGTCCAATTTTACGAGCTTCAGGAGTCAAGTGGGACATACGTAAAGAGGAGCCTTATTTAGTCTACGATAAATTTGATTTTGATGTCCCCACAGGTGGTGTAGGCGATTCCTGGGATCGTTATAAGATTAAGTTAGATGAAATTGAACAGAGTTTGCGTATTATTGAACAAGCAATAGGTGCTATTCCTGAAGGGAATCCAGTTTCCAAGGTCAATCGAGTTTTTCGAGGGACAGGTGAAACCTATATGCGTACTGAGAATCCTCGAGGAGAATTAGGTTTTTATTTGGTAGCTGAGGGAGGATTTAATCCTTACCGTTGCAAGATTCGATCCCCATCTTTTTCTAATTTGAGTGTCCTTTCGGAATTAATCAAAGGCCTTAATATTTCCGACGCGGTTTGTGTGCTGGGGAGTTTGGATATAGTCATGGGAGAGATTGACAGATGATATCAATGCTTCTTAAAGGATTAGCTGCTCTTGGATTCATTGCTGTTTCAGCTATGTTTTTAATTTGGCTGGAGAGAAAGGTTTCAGCGTGGATTCAAAACCGCTTAGGCCCCATGATGACAGGTTTTCAAGGAACCTTACAGCCTATTGCTGATACCATCAAGCTTTTATTAAAAGAAGACATTGTCCCTAATGGGGTTGATTTTATTTCCTGGTGGCTTGCTCCATTTTTTGTTACGGTCCCCGTGGTAATGGCGTTTTTGGTTATTCCCTTTAGCGCCAAATGGATTATTTTAGATTTAAACGTCGGGGCCCTTTATATTTGTTCGGTGACATCTCTTTGTGTTTTAGGGATTTTCATGGCAGGCTGGGGGTCTAACAACAAATATTCTCTCTTAGGTGGTATGCGTTCTGCGGCACAGATTATTAGCTACGAAGTTCCTTTATTGTTGTCTGTTCTTTTGGTTGTTATGCAAGCGGGAACTTTATCGATGCAAGGCATTGTTCATGCTCAGCACAACGAGTGGTATATTTTTAAACCTCATTTAGCTTTAGCATTTATTATTTATTTCATTGCTGCAACGGCGGAAGTTAACCGAGTGCCTTTTGATATCCCTGAGGCTGAGTCAGAGTTGGTTGCAGGTTATCATACGGAATATACGGGTATGAAATTTGCCATGTTTTTCGTCGCAGAATACACCAATATGTTTATTATTTCAGCGATTGGGACTACATTATTTCTTGGGGGATGGCAGGGGCCATTTCTGCCTGGTATTGTATGGTTTTTATTGAAAGCGTACGGACTAATTTTTCTTTTGATGTGGATACGCTGGACCTTGCCTCGTTTGAGGATGGATCAGATGATGTCTTTTGCTTGGAAGGTATTAACACCTCTAGCTTTGCTGAATCTTTTGGTCAGCGGCTGGTTTATGGTTAATTAATTTATGTTATTGACTAATATTAAAAGAATTTTTATAGGTATCTACAGTATCCTCAAAGGACTTAAGGTCACTTTTAAGAACATGTTTAAGAAGTCCGTCACCTTGAACTATCCAATTATAAAACAGGATATGAAGGAACGTTTCCGTGGTATGGTGGATCTTTATCCGGACAAATGCGTCATTTGTTATCAATGTATCAAGATTTGTCCAACAGCGGCCTTAGATTTGGCGCATAAGACTTTAGAAGATAACAAAACAAAGAACATTACTATTTTTACTTTTAACGCCGAGTTGTGTTGTTTTTGCGGGTTTTGTGAGGAGATATGTCCTACAGATGCTATCTTCCTTAATAAAATGTATGAAGTTTCCTATTTTGACCATAAAGATTTACTTAAGATTGACCTGATGAGCTCTGAAAAATATAAACATGTTGATGGGGGAGTAAGTTGATGAATGAGGCAGTTTTTTATTTTATTACCATCTGTACTTGTGTTTTTGCTCTTTTAGCAGTCACTCAAAGGGATATTTTTCATTGTGCTTTGTGGCTTGCTATGACCCTTTTGAGCGTTTCAGGAATTTATTTTTATTTAGATGCAGCTTTCTTAGGTGTTGTCCAAATTTTAGTTTATGTCGGTGGGATTATAACCTTGTTTGTATTTGCTATAAAACTGACCGCGCATATTGGGGTCAAGTCCATTCGGCAAACCAGTAAGCAATGGGCGATTTCTGCCTTTATTACATTAATCCTTTTATCTATTTTATTCCGTGTCTTTGCCAAGAATCCATGGGCTAATATACAGTTGGAACATAAATCCACCAGTGTTGTTCAAATAGGTCAATCTTTAATGGCTAACTACGCCTTGCCATTCGAATTTATGTCCGTGATATTGTTGGCGGCGATGGTGGGAGCTATTGTCATAGGAAAGGTAAATAAATGATTCCGCTTGGATATTTTACTTTTTTAAGTGCTTTTCTTTTTTGTGTGGGTATCTATGGCGCTTTAACCCGTCGTAATGTCATTGGCATATTAATATCTATTGAATTGATTTTAAATGCAGCCAATATAAATTTAGTAGCCTTTAACAAATATTTAGGTTCACCTGATGGCATGGGGCAGGTCTTTAGTTTGTTTGTTATTGCTATCGCAGCTGCAGCTAGTGTGGTTGGATTGGTTTTAATCATCGCTATTTATCGCGATAGGAAAGCATTGTTTACTGATGGTTTTACATTGATGAAAGAATAGAATCATGCATATCGCACATTACATTCCTTTGTTTCCATTTTTAGCTTTTGTGATCAATATATTTATTGGTCGAAAATTAAAGATAGCCAGTGCCTATGTAGCAGTGGCGGCATCCAGCTTATCATTTTTATTTTCCCTACAAGTCTTAAATGGATTTAAATCAGGCCTTGGTTCCTATAACCTTGGGACTTGGTTAACCATTGCGGGTAAGCCTTTGGATTTTGGTATTATAGTTGATCCTTTAACGATTATGATGCTCTTGATTGTCACCTTTATCGGCACTTTTATTCTTATTTATTCCATAGGCTACATGCACGATGATCCTCGTTTTTCAAGGTTCTTTGCCTACATTTCTCTTTTTATGGCTTCAATGTTGGGGCTTGTATTGGCAGATAATTTTATTTTATTGCTTATCTTTTGGGAAGGGGTTGGTCTTTGTTCTTATTTGTTAATCGCTTTTTGGTATGAACGTCCTGCTGCCGCTCAAGCAGGTTTAAAGGCCTTTGTCACAACAAGAATAGGGGACACTGGATTTCTCATCGGGATGATGATTTTATTCTTTGCTTGCGGAACGTTTCATTTTACTGATTTAAAGTCTGTGACGGGTCCTGAATCACTTCTTACCTTAGCCGCCATATTAATTTTTACAGGAGCTATGGGAAAATCGGCGCAATTTCCTTTGCATGTATGGTTGCCTGATGCCATGGAAGGTCCGACGGCAGTTTCTGCTCTTATCCATGCCGCAACCATGGTGGCCGCGGGTGTATATCTTGTAGCTCGCTGTTTTCCTTTGTTTGTGGCTCATCCTATGGCGTTACAAACAGTTGCTGTTATTGGGGGAATTTCCGCTTTGATGGCGGCCACGATAGCCACCGTCAATAATGATATTAAGCGTGTCTTGGCTTATTCAACGATTAGTCAGCTTGGTCTTATGATGCTTGGGCTAGGTGTTGGTGGTTTAAGCGCTGGGACCTTTCATTTAATGACCCACGCTTTTTTTAAAGCGTTGTTGTTCTTGTGTGCTGGAAGTGTTATTCATTCAATTGGTACGCAGGACATTCAGAAAATGGGTGGGCTTATTTCCAAAATGAAAATAACAGGCGTTGCTTTTTGTATTGGTACCCTAGCCTTGGCTGGCGTTCCGCCATTTGCCGGTTTTTGGTCAAAGGATGAAATCTTATTGACGGCCTGGAATAATCATCATCCCATTTTGTTTGGGGTTGCACTTCTAACTAGTTTCTTGACAGCATTTTATATGGCGAGACTTATCTTTTTAGTTTTATTTGGCAAAGCTCGAAGCGAAATGCATGCCCATGAGTCACCAGCAACGATGACGGTTCCCTTGATTGTCTTGTCTTTCTTTGCTGCTTTAGCTGGATTTATAGGTTCTCCCTTGAAAGAAGTTGAAATGGCAGGAGGCCATGAGGGAAGTTTTTTTATCATGCTCATTTCAACCTTGATTAGTTTATCTGGTCTGGGGTTGGCTTACCTATTATATATTCGTCGTGTGGTGTTACTGCCGATGTCTTCCATTAAAGCCTTGCATAGTTTGTTGGTTAATAAATATTACATTGATGAAATATATGATGCTCTCTTGATTAAGCCATGCCTTCGCTTGTGTCAGGGAGCTTTTGGCTTTGATACAAAGGTTGTCGATGGCGCCGTCAATGGAGTGGCAAATGTTACTCAGTATTGTTCAGGTGTTTTACGTCGGACTCAAACAGGTCTTATACAAAATTATTTACTTGTCCAGGTTTTTGGTGTGGTGATTTTATTAATTTGGTTATTAAAAATATGATTCCATTACTCTCTTTAATTATCTTTTTACCGTTACTAGGTGTGGTTTTAGTTTTATTAACACCTTCAAGACTTGATAAATGTATCAAATACACTTCGATTCTTGTCACAGGGGTTGTGTTAGTTTTAAGTGCCTATTTGGTTCTTTGTTTTAATAAAACAGATGCGTCCATGCAGTTTGTGGAGCATCAGCCGTGGTTTGCGTCGCTAAATATTTGGTATTATTTGGGAGTTGATGGCTTAAGCATTATGTTAGTTTTCTTGACAGCTCTTTTAGGGCTTTTGGCCTGCCTTGCTTCTTGGGGGATAAAGGAAAGAGTGAAAGAATATTTTTGTTTCTATCTTCTGCTTATGACGGGTATGTTGGGTACCTTTTTGGCGTTAGATTTAGTTTTATTTTATATTTTCTGGGAATTAGTCCTTATCCCGATGTATTTCTTAATTGGAATATGGGGTGGACCTCGTCGTCAATACGCCGCCGTTAAATTTTTTCTTTATACCTTGGCGGGTTCAGTGTTGATGTTGCTTGGAATTTTAGCCATGTATTTTCTTTCCACACCTCATACATTTAATATGTTGGAGTTGGCTTCAGCTGGATTTACCCCTCGTTGGCAAATGATTTTGTTTTTTGCTTTTTTTATTGGGTTTGCTATCAAGGTTCCGATCTTTCCATTTCATACCTGGCTTCCGGATGCCCACGTAGAAGCGCCCACACCGGTTAGTGTCTTATTGGCGGGGGTATTATTGAAAATGGGGGGGTATGGTCTGTTTCGTGTTTGTCTTCCTTTATTTAAAGGAGCGGTTGTTTCTTTAGCACCAGCATTGATAGTTTTAGCTGTTATCAATATTGTTTATGGTGCCTGTGTGGCTATGGCCCAAACGGATTTTAAGAAGATGGTAGCGTATTCTTCAGTCAGTCACATGGGCTTTGTTCTTTTAGGGTTTGCCGCTTTAAATGCCACAGGTTTTAACGGCGCTGTTTTAGAAATGTTTAATCATGGGATTATCACTGCAGGGATGTTCTTGATGGTGGGAGTCTTATATGACCGCGCGCATACTCGAGATTTGGGAGCGTTTGGTGGACTCGCTTCGTCTATGCCGTATTACGCTTTTTGTTTAACATTTTTATCGCTTGCTTCTTTAGGGTTACCGGGTTTAAGTGGATTCGTAGGGGAGTTTCTAGCCCTGGTGGGTGGTTTTGCTTCTTATCCTGTTTTTGTTACCATAGCAGCCATTGGTTTAGTCATAGGGGTAGGATATTTTCTCTATATGTTGCAGCGTGTTTTATGGGGAGCTCTTAATCCTAAATGTGTGGGGTATGGGGATATGAATGTTCTTGAATTAGTATCTGTTATTCCTTTGATTGTGATTACCTTGATTGTAGGTGTATGTCCTTGGGTGATTTTAGCTTTTCAACAATTAACAATGGAAGGAATCGCGCGTTTATTCTGATATGATTATTCAATTTATATTTCCTGAAATTTGTTTGTTTATTTTTGCCATGGGAATCTTACTTATAGGGGTTTCAACTTCTTCTAAGAAATTCTTAGGGCATGTTGCTGCGCTTGGCGTTCTTGTCGCGTTTCTTTTCTTGCCATTGGCCGCCGGCAGCTCAACGTCCGCTTTTTTTGGTCTATTACATGCCGATCAAATTTCTTTTTTCTTCCGAGGTCTTATTTTAATGGCGACAGCATTTATTGTTTTTCTTTCTATGGGAGACAAACAAATTGAGCAGGATAATAAGGCGGAGTATTACTTTTTTATTTTATGTTTAAGTTTATCCATGATGTTGGCTGTATCTTCAAGAAATCTTTTGATGATCTATCTAACTCTTGAAGCAGTGTCCATTATTTCTTATATTTTAGTTGGATATTTTAAGAAAAATGTCTTTTCTTCTGAGGCGGGGTTGAAGTATTTTCTTTTTGGAGCGTTGTCCACCGGTGTTATGCTTTATGGTGTTTCCATGATATATGGAATGTTTGGGACCCTTGATATTAATTTGATAACAACCTCAGTTCACAGCAGTCATGTTTATTTGTCGGCATTTATTTTGGCGATTGTGTTTATATTAGTAGGGATGGCTTTTAAGTGTTCCTTAGTTCCATTTCATATGGTGGCTCCCGATGCTTACCAAGGAGCGCCGACTGCGGTCAGTGCCTTTCTATCAGTTGGGCCTAAAGCCATGGGTTTTGCACTTTTATTGAGACTATTTATGAACAGTCCAATTCCTTTGATACATCAATGGAGCCTCTTGGCTCAAGTATTAGCTGTGATGACAATGACGATAGGAAATATCATTGCGCTAAAGCAAACCAATGTGAAGCGTCTATTAGCATATTCTTCTATTGCCCATGCGGGTTTTATGTTAATGGCTTTGAGTGTGGCTAATAGTGTAGGCATTAAGGCTCTTTTTATTTATTTGTTTATTTATGTATTTATGAATGTAGGGGCCTTCGGTTGTGTGATTCTAACGGAAAGGGAAGAGCTAGAACAGTACGCTGGTCTTTCGAGGCAACATCCCTTGGCGGCTTTGATCATGGCTGTTTCGCTTTTGTCATTGGCAGGACTTCCACCTTTAACGGGTTTTATGGCAAAATTCATCGTCATTGCCACTGTCGTGCAGGCAAAGTTTTATGTGCTTGCTATCATCGCGCTGCTTAATAGTGTTGTGGCCTTATTTTATTATTTACGGATCATTAAGCTTATGTATTTAAGTAAAGATACTTTTTTAAAGCCCCTTAATATTTCTCCATCGTTAATTATTATTTTAATATTTACCTTGCTTGCTAATCTTTTTCTGGGACTTACTCCGCAAGGAATTCTGCATTTTATATCTTTTTAGCATTGATTAGCATTGATTAGCATTGATTTGAGTTTCCATTTCGTAATATCATTTTTGTCTGCTAGAATACCTATTATCTACATATAATTTAAAAAGGATGGTTATGTCAATTTTAGGTACAAATGAGAGGCCTTTAAGAGTTGCTATTGTTGGCGCTGGACCATCAGGTTTTTATGTGGCTGATGACCTTTTAAAGCAAGAATTAAGAATCAAGGTTGATATCTATGAAAAATTGCCGGCTCCTTTTGGACTTGTGCGTTATGGCGTGGCCCCGGATCATGAAAAAATCAAGAAAGTTATCAAGATTTTTGAAAAAATCGCTTCAAACCCGCGATTGTCTTTTTTAGGGCATGTGACCGTGGGGCGGGATATTAGTGTTGAAGAGTTAAGGAAGTTTTATGACGCTGTTATTTTTTGTCAGGGAGCAGAAGCTGACAGGAATTTAGGGATAAGAGGGGAAAGCTTACAAGGTAGCTATACAGCCACCCAATTTATCGGATGGTATAATGGCCATCCACATTATAAGGATTGTCAGTTTGACTTCTTTCATGAAGTGGCTGTCATTATAGGGCAGGGTAATGTAGCTATGGATATTGCTAGGATCCTTAATTCCACCCAAGAGGAGTTAAGCAAAACTGATATTACTAAGAAAGCGTTAGAAGCTCTTGCTGAAAGTAAACTTAAAGAAGTACACATTTATGGCCGTCGAGGTCCAATCCAGGCCGCTTTTACGCCCAATGAAATTAAAGAACTAGGACAGATGGCGGATTGCTATCCAGTAGTTGACCTTAAGGATTTAGAACTTAGTCAAGAGAGCCGTAATGAAATCCATGGTGTGGTCAATTCCTATCGTCAGAAGAATTATGAAATCTTACAATCTTATGCCAATCTTCCTTACGACTCTCGGAAGCGTAAAATCTTCTTTCATTTTTTACGGACTCCTGTTGAAATCGTTGGGTCAAACAAGGTAGAGAAAGTTAGATTTGAAATCAATGAGTTAGTGCCTGAGGCTGGCCAGCAAACGGTCAGAGGGACTGGCCAATTTGAAGAGATTCCTTGCGGACTTTTCTTTACAAGTATAGGTTATGCCGGTGTTCCTATTTTGGGAGTTCCATTTTCTCCAAGCAAAGGAATTATCCCTAATCGTTTAGGTCGTGTTTTGAATGGACAAAGAGCCATAAGCGGTTGGTATGTGTCTGGTTGGATTGGACATGGTGCAAGTGGTGTGATTGGGACGAATAAAATTCGTGCGGAAGAAACGGTACGGGCCCTTATAGAAGATTCAAGAGATTTAGTTCCTTGTGAGAATCCTAGTACTCAAGCCGTTAAGAAGTTGCTTAAAAGTCGTAACATAGAACCAGTGACCTTTATCGATTGGAAAAATATTGATGCGTATGAAATTATGCTTGGTTTAAGATCAGGCAAGCCTCGTGAGAAACTCACCGATATTGATCAAATGCTATCTGTGGCCCAAGGCCCTCAAAAATTATCTAATTAGCGCATTGTAAATAACATTCCTATGATTCAACCCCTTTTGGAATTAAAAAATGTTTCTATAACTCGAGGTGAAAGGCAAGTCCTTTGCGGCATCAACTGGTCTGTTAACAGAAACGAACATTGGGTTTTGATGGGGCCAAATGGCTGTGGTAAAACTACCATGCTTGAAATTATTTCTGGTTATCTTTGGCCAAAAGAAGGAGAGGTTCATCTTTTAGGGGAGAAACTTGGAGAGGTATACTTGCCAGATTTACGAAAGAAAATAGGCTTTGTTGCTCCTTGGGTTCTAGGGCGTATTCAGGACAATGTTCCAGTTGAAGATGTTGTTGCTTCAGGCTTTGATGCCTCGATAGGTTATGTTGGTAAAATTTCCCCTAAGGTTAAAAGTCAGATTCATCATCAATTAAAATTCTTTGAGGCCACAGAGCTTTATAGTCGCAGTTTCGGGCAACTTTCATCCGGTGAGAAACTTAAAGTAATACTTGCCAGAAGCCTTGTGAGTAAACCCCATTTGCTTATCTTGGATGAACCATTTTCACATTTAGACTTAAGCTCGCGTTATCATTGTTATAATTTTTTAGATAAACTAAGTAAAACTCCCCAAGGGCCCTCTATTATTTTGGTGACCCATTATTTAGAGGATATCTGCCCATTTTTTTCCCATGCTTTACTATTGAAGGCGGGTTCAATTATGGTTAGCGGGAAAAAAGATATGGTCATTACTCCTGAGCTTTTGAGTCATACTTTTCATGTTTCTAATAATTTCAAAAGGCCCTATTGCTTTGACTTCGTAAGGTGCTAAACGAATTTAAAGAATTTTAATTTACGTAGTTTGCGTAGTTTGGAACGTAGTTTGTGTAGTTTGGAACGTAGTTTGCGTAGTTTACACAGCAGTTTGGCTTAGCTGTTGATCCTATAATTTTACATAAAATTAACTTAAGCCATTATATGACATATACATAGAAAACTATAAAACAAACTACGTTCATTACTGGAAGCCTACAAAGGCACACAAATCAAATAGGAGATCTATTTGTAGGCAATCCTCCGTTTAGCACCAATAGCAATCATGTGGGGGTGTTGGGAAAAATTTTTAAATAAACTGAAGGAGTTATATCGAATTCACGTTATTTAATTATCGCTCAAATTCCAACCAAATTGCTGTTGGTAAGGATTTATTTATTGAAAATTTAAAAATATTTTTACTATTGTTGTAAGACTATTATTATCAGCACTTTATAATAGAAAAATTTGCTTTGGCTAATTTGCTTTCCCTCTAAAATATGTTACACTTTCAACGTCAATAATTTTTTACCCATTATTTTTACCATTGAAACAAACGATGTAACCCTAAACTCTTTTCCTGACTTCGTCACTTTATAAAAATTGATGAAATTCACGCATAAAAATTGAAAAAATGGGTGTCCCGCTTTAGAATTGAGGTATGTTTGTTAGGAAGAAGCGAAATAAAAGTGGTACGACAA
>Ga0073936_10001674_pt1 | contig 33995 bp, 21 predicted proteins | sample AliMusrvi5mmetaG_FD_87041 | JGI IMG/M metagenome (GOLD analysis project Ga0073936, IMG submission 87041) | Freshwater lake bacterial and archeal communities from Alinen Mustajarvi, Finland, to study Microbial Dark Matter (Phase II) - Alinen... | ecosystem: Environmental > Aquatic > Freshwater >...
AGCTCCCTCCCCCGGCACACTTCCGGCTGTTACCAGACGAAAGGCGGGCTCGGTGCTGGGCGGTTGGCTAGACCTTACCCAGGTCGGACTTGCACCGACAAGACACGCCAGGCTTTGCCTGGCGCACCGCGACTGGCGTCGGCTTCCAAACCGTGCCAAGCGTCCACCTGATACTTTATCGACTGCCGAATTTCGTTCCTCCGCGTCCTCAGCGGTGAAATCAGTATGTTTCACCGGTGTTGCGCGAAGAGCCAGGGGAGCAAACCCGGTTCCCGCAGCGCGCGCGCGCCGGCCTGGTTGTGATCGGCGCCGGGATATTCGGTGTAGCGCGGTTGCCCGCCCGCGCGACGCAATGCCCGGATCATGGTCAGCGCGAACGTTCGCGGCACCGTCCGGTCGTTTTCGCCCTGGAAGACCCAGATCGGCAGGTTGATAAGCCGCCGGGCGGTCGTTCGGTCACCGCGTCCGCTCATCGCCACCGCCGCCGCGAAGAGCGCGGGTTGCCGCGCGGCGATATCCCACACCCCGGTGCCGCCGCTGGAATAGCCCAGCACATACACCCGCCGCGTGTCGATGGGCAATTTCCGCGCCAGCGCGGGGAGCAGCGCCAGCGTCTGCGCGACCGCTGCGCCGGGTCGCCGCCGCACGCGGATGCCAGTGCGGGTGAAGCGGCGTTTGCTCACCCAGTAGGCGCCCGGCTGGCATTGCGGGGCCAGCACGAAACAGGGAAAGCGCTTGCGCGCGTCATCGGTGGTGAAGATCGCCACAATGGTCCCCAACTGCTTGGCGTTGTCCGATCCCTCACTGCCCGAGCCGTGCAGTGAGACCACCAGCGGATAGCGCTTCGCCGGCGAATAATCGGCGGGATAGAGCAGGCGAAAGCGCAGCGTATTGCCGTGGGCGTCAGAGAAGATTTGGGTGGTGAAGGTCGGCGGTTTTCGCGGAAGTGGCGCGGGCTTGGGAGGCAGGCGCCAGGGGAAGGCAAAAGCGTGCGCGGATAACGCGGCGCAGAGAAGAGCGGTGAGAAAGATGGCGACTTGATGTTTAGCGATGAGTGTCATTGTTACGCTTGATATCCGAGTGATACATTTCCGCATCCTTGCACTTGCACTTACAATTACACTTACACTTCAAAGTGATAGTGCAAGTGTAAGTGTAAGTGCAAGTGCAAGTGCAAGTCAGTCAGAACACCTTTTTACTATCCACCAACAACGTCACCGGCCCATCGTTGACAAGCGAGACCGCCATCTGGGCCTGGAAGATGCCGCGGGCGACGGGGAGGCCGTGGGTGGCCAGGCGGTCGCAGAAATAGGTGTAGAGCCGGTTGGCTTCTTCCGGCGGGGCGGCGTCGCTGAAGCTGGGACGGCGGCCCCGGCGGGTATCGCCGTAGAGGGTGAACTGCGAGACCACCAGCGCGCTGCCGTGCACATCAGCCACACTGAGGTTCATCTTCTCGTCCGCGTCTTCGAAGATGCGCAGATGGGCGATCTTTTCCGCCAGGTAATCGGCATCGGCGGTCGTATCGCCCTGCCCCACCCCGAGCAGCACCAGCAACCCGCGCCCGATCTCCCCGACCGTCTCGCCGGCTACCTGGACGTCCGCCCGTGTTACTCGCTGAATCACCGCGCGCATGAAACACCTCCGGTTTGATTTAACAGGATAAGCAGGATGGTTAGGATAGGTTTTGCTGATTGCCGGACGTGATACTTTTTGCGTCAGGACTGGTGGCTCCAACTGCTCGCGGGGACGCTCGCGCGCCAGAGTTGCCACTCCCTTATCCTACTTATCCTGTGAATATAACAGCACGATCTCACCCCGCGATCAGCACATCGACTCCGGCTTCGCGGATCGGCGCCAGTTGCGCTTCGTTGGCGCCGGCATCGGTGACCAGGATATCCAGCGTGTCGAGCGGCGCGACGAGGTAGAGGGCCTCGTGGCCGAGTTTGCTGTGATCGGCCAGCGCGACGGAGGTGCGCGCGGCGGTGAGCATGGCGCGGCGGCTTTCAGCGGTAAACGGATTGGGCGCGGAGATGCCGAATTCGGCGGACAGGGCGTTCACCCCAAGGAAGGCGCGGTCCACCCGCACGCCGCGCAGAATCTCCGAGACCCACGGCCCGACCAGGCTGGCGCTTTGCCGGCGCAGCGTGCCACCGAGTAGCATCACCTCGATCTGCTCGTTGACGGACAGCTCCTTGGCAATCGCGAGCGAATTGGTCAGCACCGTCAGTTTGCGGAAGTCACCCAGGCAGCGCGCAAATTCCAGCGTGGTCGAGCCGGATTCGATGATGAGCGAATCGCCGTCCTGCACCAGCGCGGCGGCCCGCTGGCCGATGGCGCGCTTTTCCGCCTGTGATTTCGACTGGCTCTCATCAAAGGAGACTTCGAAGGCGGTGGACCGGGTGAGCATCGCCCCGCCGTGCGTGCGCTGCAGCAGGCCCTGCGCCTGCATGGTCTCCAGATCCCGCCGCACCGTCGCTTCGGACACATTCAGCAGTGCCGCCAGCCGCCCCACCCGCACGCGCCCGTGCTGATCGAGAATCGCCAGGATCTCCTGCCAGCGTTCCTCTTTGAAACTCTCGCCGGCCATCACGATCGTATTTTCGCGGTTATTGCTGTCCATTCTTACCCATTTGCGTATATCATTCGAATGGCTTTATGATAGCAGAAATAGCCGCGTACGACATTATGTATCGGCAGGTTTGATGTCTCGTATTGCCGGGCATGACTAGAACGCCGCGATGTCCCTTCGTTATGTATTTTCAACGCAGAGACGCAAAGACGCAGAGGACTTATCTGAATAGACATTGTTGCGCAACACTGTCCAGCACAATAATGTTCTCTGCAAATAACTCTGCGTCACTGCGCCTCTGCGTTGAAAAACGTAATAGGGTAGAATTTAACCACCGTGGATGAATGATTCAATGATGCGCTATCAGAAACTCTTGCTGCTTCTCGGTTTTGCCTTCACCTTTGCGCTGGGCACTGGTGTGGGCCGGGTGCTGGCGCAACAGCCGGCGCCGGGTGCGCCGCCTCCCCCACCCCCGCCGCCGATTGTCGCGCCGCCGGCATATGTTCCGCCGGATTACCACGAGGTATTGAGCGGGAAAGCGCCGTTGCGGGTGCTGGCCGTCTCGCGGCAGAAGATGCTGGCGTGGAAGAGCGACGCGGAGGTGAAAGTCACCGCCGTGGGCGAGCAGGCGGAACTGGCGATCACGAAACCGGCGGAGTTGTGCGGCATCGTGCTGGTACCGGAGGATCATGGCTTTTCGCTGCGCAAGGAAGGGAAGAATTTCCAGCCGGTCACCAAAGCGATCCGGCTGACGTCGGAGAAGCCGATCAGCCTGTGGACGCCGGCCCCGGATGCCTGGACGCCCTACGCCACCGCGCTGGTGATCACTCCGCTGGCGGACGGCACTTTCAGCGTGGCGCGCGAAATGCCGCTGGACGAATACCTGCGCCACGTGGTGCCGGCGGAGATGCCGGCTTCCTTCCATCAGCAGGCGCTGCGCGCGCAGGCGATCATCGCCCGCACCTATGCGCTGTGCAAGCTGGGGCGGCACGCCGAGGAAGGCGCGGATATCTGCACCAGCGAGCATTGCCAGGTGTGCGGCAAAGACAGCAAGCTGTCCGCCGCGGCCGACGACGCGATCAAAGCGACCAGCGGGATGGTGCTGCTGATCGGTGACAAACTGGCTGAACCCTATTATCACTCCACCTGCGGCGGGGCGACCGATGACGCCAGCTACCTGTGGGGCCCGGAAAACGCGCGTCCCTATCTGGCCGGCACCAGCGACCTGGCGCGCGCGAAGACGGATGCCCCACTGTCCATCGCCGATCTTCTGGCGGCAACGGACAGTTATTGCAAAGATGCGCCGAACAGCCGCTGGACGAAAAGCTTTACCATCGAGGAACTCAATGCGCTGGTGGGGAAAAACCTGCCGGCGGTCACCAACGATCCCACCGCGCAAATCCGCCATATCAGCAAACTGGCGGTCGAAGAGCGCACTGCGCACGGGCGCGTTGCCTCGTTGCGCGTAGAGGGGGACGGCGCCAGCATTCTGGTGCGCGGCGATAAGATTCGCTGGCTGTTCGGCAACGGCACGCCCGGTCCGGTGGGGCTGTGGAGCACACTGTTCGACCTGGCGGAAACCCGCGACGCCGCCGGCGCGCTCACCGGCTATACTTTTCACGGCGCCGGACGCGGGCACGGCCTGGGACTCTGCCAGTGGGGTGCCAATGGCCGCGCCCGCGCCGGGCAGGACTTCCGCGAGATTATCCGCAGCTATTATCCGGGCACGAAGTTGAGTGATGAGAAATGACTGACGGATGGATTGATTCACAGGATGGGCAGGATGGTTTTAGGATGAACAGGATAGTTCTTTACTGCTGTTGATGAACAGGGATTGCGCGGATTACGCGGATTATTCATTTTTCAATCCACGAAATCCGTGCAATCCCTATTTCGCCACCGTTATTCCTCCAGATTCAACCACGCCGTTTCCGCCGGTGTCAGTTTGATTTCGCCGGCGGCGGTATTCGCCACTATTTCGGCTTCGTTTTCCGCGCCGATCAACGCATAGACATTCAGCGGCTGATTGAAGATGTAGGCCACGGCGATCTGGGTGACCGAGACGCCTTTCTCCTGCGCCAGTTGCCGCGCGCGATCCAGGCGGCGGAAGTTGACCTCGTGACAGTAAGCGCGCACGCAGGCGCCGTCGAGTGTTTCTTTCAGCGCGGGGAAGTTTTCGCGGGTGATGCGACCGGAAAAGAAGCCGCGCCCGAGGCTGGAGTAGGCGAAGATCGCCAGTCCGTTGGCCTGGTACCACGCCCGTGCGGCGGCCTGCGCCGGACCGCTGATAGTCACGCAACCGGGTCCCCAAGGATCGTCCACCTGCTCCGCCAGCCCGAAGTTGGGGCTGCTGAGTTGGAATGGCGTCAACCCGTGCGCCGCCGCATAGTCATTGGCGGCCTGAATGCGCGCGTGCGTCCAGTTGGAGCCGCCGAAGGCGCGGATACGCCCGGCGCGCCGGTGCTCGTTGAGCACCTCGACAATCGGCCCGACGTCGACGCTGGGATCGTCGCGGTGCAACAGATACATATCCACGTAATCCGTCTGCAGTCGCGCCAGCGAATCATAGAGATCGGCGGTGATATCGAACGGCGTAATGCGCTGGCGGTCGGCATTCGGGTGCACGCCTTTGCTGAGGATGACCATCTGCTCGCGATTGCCGCGCGCGGTCATCCAGCGTCCGATCGCGCGCTCACTATCGCCGCCGGCGTAGACATGCGCGGTATCGAAGGTGGTGATGCCATGCGCGACCGCCGCGTCCATCAGCGCGAAACTTCGCTCCTGCTCGTGCAGGTTGATAATCATCGTGCCCAACACGATGCGGGAAACCGGCTTCTCGACGCCGGGAATGGTGCCGTATTGCATGGTTGGTGAGCCTTTCGTTGGTAAGTCGTGCCCACGCCCTGAAGGACGTGGCAAGTGCCTTTGAAAGCACGCTAAAGCGCGCTCTGATAAAACAAAATATGTAACCGTTCAGGAGGTAAAAAAACAGATAACCGTTCCGGTCCCCTGGCGCGCGAGCGTCCTCGCGAGCACTCCGGTGGTTTCGATACGACCATCCGTAGTCTACTCAACCACCGGAGTGCTCGCGAGGACGCTCGCGCGCCAGGGGACCGGAACGGTTACAGATCGGGATTACTCCATCGGATACTTCAATCCCCATTGGGCACGCAGGGAGTCGAGGGTGTGCATGATGGCCAGCGTTTCGTCCAGCGGGAATAGCGGGCTTTCCAGCAAGCCGGCGCGCAGGCAATTGCCGAATTCGACCGCTTCGTAGTTGTAGCCGTTGCCGACAATCTCCGGGGTGACCGTCTGCTCTTCCTTGCCATTGACGGCGAGGGTGACGGAAGTCGGACGCCACCAGGGTTCGCGGATGAGGATATTGCCTTCGGTGCCCAGGATGCGCGCGACGTGCGGGATATTGGTGCGCACACCGCAACTCAACACCGCCAGCCGGCCTTCCGGATATCCGAGCACCATGCCGGCCTGTTCATCCACGCCGGTTTCCCCGAAATGCGCGAGACCGGTGACGGCAGTCGGCACACCAAGGATGCCATGCGCGAGGCTGACGGTATACACTCCCACATCGAGCAGGCCACCGCCGGCCAGCGTGGGATTCAACAAGCGTCCCCGCGGGTCAAAGTTGGCGCGAAAGCCCAGATCGGCGTGCAACATGCGCACGTCGCCGATCGCGCCCGCGTTGAGCCAGGCACGCACCTGGGCCATGTGCGGCAGGAAGCGCGTCCACATTGCTTCCATCACCAGCAGGCCCGCGCGGCGAGCGGCCGCGATCACCTCGGCGGCTTCGCGCGCGTTGACGGTAAACGGCTTTTCGCAGAGCACCGCTTTGCCGTGTTCAAGGCAGAGCAGGACGTCTTCCCGGTGCATCGGGTGCGGGGTGGCGACATAGATCGCATCCACCTCCGGATCGGCGGCCAGCGCGGCGTAGTCGGCATGCCGGTGGGGAATCTTCCACTTCTCGCCAAATGCTTCCGCCTTCTCGGCAGTGCGCGATCCGCACGCCACCAGTTGCGCGTTCGGCACCGCCTGCAACCCGGCGGCAAATACCCCGGCAATACTGCCCAGGCCTAAAATACCCCAACGGATATCCTTTGTCATTAAAAATCTCCTCACATCGATTTGCCGCCATTTTACTCTGAATATTGAGGACTCGTCATCCCGTGCCTAAGCCGGGATCAGCAATGGCATGCTTTGCCGGTGACCACGCCCTGAAGGACGTGGCAAAACTGGGGACAAGCACGCTGAAGCGCGCTCACAAAGCGATATATTGGTGCATATGAGGCAACGTCCGGGGTTGCCGGTTGGCATCATGATGAAGCCTGAACGGGTTAACTACGCGGGTAGTGCTCCCCTTCAGGGAGCAGATCACCGGCTGGGCCTACTTTCCAGGATTTCACCCTGGGCTGATCTAGCGCTGTCCTTCGGGCATAAGCAATGAATCATTCAGTGACGGGTTTACGCAAAGTCTACGGCGTAAGGCGAAGTACAAGGGCAAGTTATAGGGCAAGTTGCCCGGGAGAATGTAGCAAAGACACGGTTCGCCACCTGTTCTCAATCAGCACAACCATGTCCCATTTCCGTCGCTTCTCCAGCGGGACATTCCCTTACACTAGAGAATGCGTCATCACCGGCTTGTTGCACTTTGTCGCAGTTGGAGGGGTGATTGCACGATAACCTGGACAAGGAGGTTTTCCATGCGTAATGGCTTTGCGACTGGTCGCTCGTGGAATACGGTGGTCTCCCTGCTGCTGTTGCTCGGTTGCTGCGGTTTGCTGGGCAGTACCGTCCCCGGCTGGGCGGACCCGTCACGCCAACCCGACCTGTGGATTCGCAACTCGACGGATACCAGTTATTCCGGTATCGGCATCTATAGTACTGATGGGCTGAATCAGACAAAAACGCAGCAGGTGACCCCCGGAACAACGGCGGTCTATATCTTTCGCTTGCTGAACAACTGCGGCCTTTCCAACAATTTCACGGTAACGGCGCCGGCAGGCAACAGCGCGTTCAACGTGCAATATCTACTCAGCGATACCGGCGCGGATATCACCACGCAGATGGCCAGCGCGAGCGGGGTTGTGCTCGGACCGCTCGATCCGCATGCCACCATCGGCTTTTATGCGAAAGTGACGCCGACGGCGACCGCCGCGCCGGGTGCCAGCTTCGTGGCGACGGTGACGGCAGTGCCGGTCATCGTTACCGGACGCCTGGACGTGATACGCGCGGTCACGACCGCGATTTCCTCTGCGAGCTTCCAGCCGGATGTGTGGATTCGCAACGCGACAGAGAGCGATTATTCCGGCGTCGGCGTATACAGCACGGATGGGCTGAACCAGACGAAGACGCAGACCATCACCACCGGACAAACGGCGGTCTTTCTCTTCCGCGTACAAAACGCCGGTCTGACCGCCGACAACTTCACGCTGACGGTTCCAGCGAGCAACGCGGCGTTCACGGTGCGCTATTTCCTCACCGCATTCGATGTGGAAATCACCTCGCAAATCACCGGGCCCAATGGGTTAACGGTCGGTCCGTTAACGCCGAGTATTCAGTTAGGCTTTTATGCCCGGGTGACGCCGACCGCGGCGGCTACCGGCGGCAGCAGCTTCATCACCACGGTGAACGCCGTCTCGGTCAGCGATCCGACAAAGAAGGATGTGGCGCGCGGGGTGACGCAGTTCATCGCCGGACCGCAACCGGATTTGTGGATTCGCAACTCCACCGACACCACATATGCCGGCGTGGGGATCATCAGCGCCACGGGCGCCAACGAGACGAAGTCACAGACCGTCTTGCCCGGCGGCACGGCCACGTACCTGCTCCGGCTGGTGAATGCCGCCAGTACGACCGATTCCTTCCTGGTCACCGCGACCGCGGATAATCTCGACAGCACGGTGCGCTTCTTCCGCACCGATACCGGACTGGAGATCAGCGATCAGATCTTCGGCAATGGTTATCCCGTGGGACCGCTGGCGACCGGCGGCAATTTCGGTTTCTATACCACGGTACAGACGCTCAACGGATCGGCGACGGCGGTCACGAATGTGGTGATCAAGGCGATATCACAAACCGCGACGACGCAACTCGACGTGGCGCGCGCGGTGACCACCGCGCAGGCACCGCCGATGCGCTTCCAGCCCGACCTGTGGATTCGCAAGAGCACGGATACCAGCTATACCGGCGTGAGGGTGTTCAGCACGGATGGCTTGAGCGAGTCACGCTCCTTCACGGTGACCACCGGGGTGGCGGCGCAGTACCTGATTCAGGTGGTGAATAACGGCACCACTGCCGACAGTATCCGCGTCACCGGCACCGCCGGGGACAGTAACTGGAAGGTGCGCTACGCCGATCCCGTCACCGGGCTCGATCTGACCACCATCGTCACCGGCGCCGGTTTGACTACCGCGACGCTGGCGCCCGGCCAAGCAGTACCCATTGTGCTCCAGGTCACCCCACTGGTGGCCGCCACGGTGTCGATGGCGAAGGACGTGCTGGTGACCGGCGCCTCCGTCGGAGCGCCGACCGCCATTGACGTGGTGCGGGCAGCCACCATGCACGCGATACCGTAATCACCTGACCGATGTGAGCGGTAGATGAGCTTGCTGGTCTGCCGCTCACTTTTTAACCGCAGATTACGCAGAAGGGAAACAGCGAGGTCACCGTTCCTGCAATCGGCCTACGCCAAGTCTACAGCGTGGCGTAGACCCGGTGCAGGTTATTCGGACGTTTCCTCTTTGCTCTCCGTTTCGAGCGAAAATGTGCTGGTGGAGGCCTGGTAGCTGAAGAGTTCGGCGTAGCGGCCCCAGCGGGTGATGATGTCCAACTGCCGTTCGGCATCGACGGAAGACATGTTCTGTTCGAGTTCCGCAAAGGCGGTGTCGTAGTCCAACCGGTGATCTTCCTCTTCGCGCAGTTGCTCGATGAGCCAGCGGAAGATGGGCAGGCGGCGCAGGCGCGCGGCGAAGATCTCCTTGCGCGCGAGAATCGTTGCTTCCGCGAAGGCTTCCCCGAGCGGGGCCAGCAAGATATCGCCTTGTGCGAGTTGGGCGAAACCGAGCAGTTCCGCGGCTTCGCTCAACCGCAGCAGGTCGTCGGACTCGACCTTCAAATCCTCCGCTACGCGATAGATATCGGCGCGCTCCTGTTCCGATTCATCCAGGTAATCCAGCAGACCGACGAGGTCGTCGATGCTGACATCGGGCAAACGGCGGACGTGGCCCGGTTCGCCCGGCGCGGTGCCGAACTCCAGTTCTTCCGTCTGCGTCTGGCCGGCCAACTGGGCATACACCTGGTCGACCATGGCCAGGAACGCCGGATCTTTGCGGTTGCGCCATTGCGGCAGCGTGACGGGGAAATCCGCCACGACACGGCCCGGGTCTTTTTCCATCACGATAATGCGGTCGGCCATGAAGACCGCTTCCTCGATATTGTGGGTCACCAGCAGAATGGCCTTGGTCGGAATATTTCCGCTGATCCACAGTTCCAGCAGTTCATTGCGCAGCGTTTCGGCGCTCAACACGTCGAGGGCGGAAAACGGCTCATCCAGACAGAATAGTTCCGGTTCCACCGCCATCGCACGGGCGAAGCCGACCTTCTGGCGCATGCCGCCGGACAGCTCGCGCGGGTAGGCGTTTTCGAAGCCGTCCAACCCGACCTTATCGAGCAGTTCGACCGCACGCGCGGCACGCGGCGCACTCGCCATGCCGCGGGCTTTCAATGCCACCTCGACGTTCTGCTGCACGCTCAACCAGGGGAAGAGCGCGAAGGTTTGAAAGACAATGGTGGAGTGCGGATTGACACCGAGCACCGGTTTCCCACGGTACAGCACTTCCCCGAGGCTGGGTGGGCGCAGGCCGGTGATAATACGCAGCAGCGTGCTTTTGCCGCAGCCGGACGGTCCCAGCAGCGCGACGAATTCCCCCTCGCGAATGGTGATATTCACGTCCTGCACGGCGGTGAACCGACGCGCGCCGGCGCCGTATTGCTGGCTCACCTGGCGCAATTCGAGCAACGGGGTAGCATGGTTCATCGTCATCACTCCATTCGATACTGTTTTTCCGCGAGTTGATACAGTCGCCGCCACACCAGGCGGTTAATCAACACTACCGTGACGACCATGCTCAGGGTAGCCGCGAGCAGCAGCGGGTAATTCCCCGCCGCGGTGGCTTGCGCGATGGACGAGCCGACGCCGGTGGTGATGTAGGTTTTGCCGCCGAATTTGGTGTCTTCGGCCACGATGCTGGCGTTCCACGCGCCGCCGCCGGCAGTGATCGCACCGGTGATCAGATAGGGAAACAGCGCCGGCAGGATGAGCGTTCGCCACTTATCCCAGCTTTTGAGCCCGATCAACGCCGCGGTATAGGACAGGTCCTGCGGGATGGCGCTGGCGCCGGCAATGACGTTAAACAGGAGATACCACTGCGTGCCCAGCAACATCAGCAACACCGCGGCGATGTTCAGTCCGCCGGGGAGCGCCAATAACAGCAGCAAGACCACCGGAAAGAGCGCGGTCGCCGGCACCGAGGCGATGATCTGCACCAGTGGCTGCAACCAGTTGGCCAGCCGCTGATTGGTGCCGATGGCCACGCCGACGGGAATTGTCCATGCGAATGCCAGCGCCAGCGCCAGCACCACGCGCAGCAAGGTGGCCAGCACCCCGACGGCAATGCCCTGCCATTCCGGCAGGGACAGGTGCGACAGCAAGTGCACGGAGGAGACCAGCCCCCAGAGCAGTCCGGCGACCGCCACGCCGCCGATGAGATAGACCCCCAATGCTTGCGCGGGCGCGATGCCCTGCGACGGTCCCGGCGGCGGAAAGCGCCGGATGAGCCAACTGTCAAGGGCTTCGGTCACCGGCACGAACAAGCGGCGGGAGCACCATTGCGCCAGCCGCGACGATTGCAGCGTATCATACCACCACGAAGTAGGTGGGTTGTCGCGCTCGGACATCTCCAGCCGGTAATGATCGGACCATGCCAGCAAGGGACGCCAGAGGAAGTGGTCGAAGAGCACGATGATGAAGATGAGGGCGGCCACCCCCATGATCACCGCGCGCATATCGCCCTGGTTGGCGGCCGCCTGCAGATAACTGCCGAGACCGGGCAGGCGGAAGTCGCGCTCCCCCACCGTGAAGATCTCCGCCGCCATCACAAAGAACCAGCCGCCGGCCAGACTCATCATGCTGTTCCAGATCAAGCCGATGGTGCCGAACGGCAAATCGAGGGTTTTGAAGCGCAACCAGTTATTGAAACCGAACGTGGAACTCGCTTCGCGCAATTCATGCGGGATGGTCGTCAGCGACTGATACCAGGAAAAGGTCATGTTCCAGACCTGGCTGGTAAAAATCAGCACGATCGCCGCCAGTTCGAGGGCTACCCCCAACGGCAGCACCGCGCTCAAACTGAGCAGCACGACCGGCAAAAAGGAAAGGATCGGCACGCTCTGCAGCACGTCCAGCAACGGGAGCAGGACCACGCTCGCGCGCCGGTTGTTCGCCGCGGCGTAACCGTAGACCAGCGTGAAGAGTAGCGAAAGCACATAGGCCGCCAGCACGCGCGCCGTCGAGAGCACCGCGTAGAGCGGCAACGCCGACGGAGCCAGCGTGATTTGCGGGCCATGCACCAACGCCGGCGCGCTCCCCGCCAGCCGCACCCCGCCATACAGCGCCACGGTCAGCACCAGCAACACGACCGCATCACTCCAGGTGATCAGCGGTTGGTCAGGTCGGCTTAGCTCCGGCAGGCGAAAGATAGGCATGCTATGTTAAGTAATTCGACCTGACGAAAGGGGAACCTTTAGCGCGATGTGACGATGAGTCGGCAAACCTCATGGACCGCCGGCAGGGATGCCAACTTGCTTCGTTCCTGCTTTTCCCTCGGCCATGCATGGCCGGGCTACCGGAATGCGCCGGATACATCCGGCTTATCGATAAGAAACCGGCGGAACTGACGCCGGCAAACCAAGCCTATTTGACAGGTATTGGGCAATCCTTCCGGTGCGCGCTGCCACCAACGTTGGATACCGTAATCGTATCCGTTCGGGTCTTTCTGGCGCGTGAGCGTCCCCGCGAGCACTCCGGTGGTTGAGTAGACAATGGAGGGTCGTATCGAAACCACCGGAGTGCTCGCGGGGACGCTCGCGCGCCAGAAAGACCTGAACGGTTCCGTAAACAAACTTGCTGTTGGCAACCACACCCGCCGGCAAGAATGCCGGCGGTCCATATAGTTGGTGGATCGCTAAAGGATTTTACCGGCAATCAGGGAAAGTAACCTTATCCATTACTTCACGAGGAGATGCTGATGACACTGCGCGGGTATGCGTGCTTTCCAATCCTGGCGATTCTGCTGTCGATCGCCGGAACGACGCTGAGTTGGGCGGCGGAGGCGCCGGTGACGAAGGAGATGGTGGCGAGTAAGGACGGGTGCTACCAGCTTACTGATTTCGGCCCGACGGGCACGGTGAAACAGGCGCAAGCGACGATGGACGCGGCCTGCGCGTGGATTGTGCAGCATGGCGGCGGGCTGCTCATCGTACCGCCGGGGGTGCCATCGGCGTTCACCATCCGCAACGACTATCAGCAGGAGCGCACCAACGAGGACGCGCCGGTGGTCACCATTCTCGACCATCGCAATGGGTATGACGTGGTGACCGTGCCACAGGTAGGCAAGCCGGGGACATTCGTGTGGGCGGGCGCGGAGATTAACCGCACGCTCGACATGTATCCCCTCTCGCTGCCGCATTGGGGATCGCATAGCGTGCTCGCGGTGAACAATACCATCCTGCGCGGCTCGTCCTCCGTGCTGCGCCCGATCCTCGACCCGGTAAAGAAAGGAAAAGATGTCCGCCTCTACCCGATCAACATGCGCGGCATCTTCCCCGGGCAGTTTCTCAACGTCGGCCCCTACACCACGGCTTCCGAATACACCCGCATCAAAACGGTGGGATGGGATGCAGCGACCAACCGTCCCTACTGCACCGCCGACCTTTCCAATGATCATCCCGCCGGGATCTTACTGAACAATAAGAACAATGTCGGGATCATGGAACTCTACACCAGTCACAACACCGATACGCAGACATTCGACTTCGATGTGCGGCGGTATCAATACAGCCACGGCGACACCTTTGTCATCAGCGGGACGTATGTCTACCAGGGCGATGTCAACTCCGGCCTGGGCGACGAGAACGGCAATGTCTACAACGCGGAAATCGAGCAGGACCCCGACCCGTTCTCCGGCATGGTGGATTCCGTCGATTGGAGCACGGATACCCTGCGCTTTCGCGACCGCGCGCTCAACGTGCATAAACTGGCCACCTCGCGCCCGATCATCAACATGAACCGGCAGAAATGGCTTACCAACGGTACCGTGCGCATTGTGGCGCCGGAAGAGTGGAGCGGCATGGTGATCGATAACCCGCAGTATGCCGGCGCCATGGGCGAGATGGTGAAAAACGGCATTGACATGAAGACCTTCCCGCTGACCTTCACCCGCAATGGCAAATCGCAAACGAGCATCAGCACCTGGGACGGCAAGCCGGTGCGCAAGTTGAAGTATATCTACCAGGGACGCGCTTACCCCAGCCTCATCTACCAGGCCGCCAACCATCTCGGTGGGCGTATCATCGGTTCGGCGGATTGCGGGTGGACGCCGGAGATCATCGGGCGCTACTTCGCGGTGGCGCAGGACGGCGAGTATATCACCACGGCCGACGGCGGTTACCTGGCGTCACCGCGCGGCAATGCCTACCGCTGGTACCTGATCAAGGAATTTGCCCGCAATCCCGACGGTACCTGCACACTGCGCATCGAGCGCACGCGTTTCGCCACCGTCAACGCCGGCGCCCCCACGCTCTATCGCGAGGAAAACTACACCTGGGACGGGCACGAGCGCCCGCTGAAGTATTTCATCGCCCCGGGCGCGCTGGCCTACGACATTGCCGGCGGCTGGCAGGACGCGATGCGCCGCGGCGGCGTCGGCTACGGCGTGGGGACGATCAAAGTGCTGGCCAATCGCGAGCGCGCCACCCCGCTTGACTTCGCCCCCGGCGATCCCATCGAGCAGGCCATCGGTCCCGATCCCTACCTGCCGGTGGCTTTCCGCATCCGCCTGTTCAACAAGGTGCCCACCTCCTGGCCCACCGGCGCCATCAACCTGATGCAGAACGGGCAGATCACCTGCCACGCCGGCCTGCAGTTCGATGGCCCGTATACCGATAGCGACGATATCGGCAAGCGGAAAGACGGCAAGCCCTGCTATGAAAATGGCCTGGTCTTCAACACCATCATGGGCACCGGCCTTCGCTTCGCCGCCGATACCAAAGAAGCCGCGCTGCTCTTCGAGCAACCGCACCACGCGCAAACGCTGAAATGGCTCACCAGCAAAGGCGCCACCCAGTTGGCGGTGAATCCGAATACCGGCACCCTCATCGTCACCGGCGGTAACGTCAACGTCCCCACCATCACCGGCGCGCACGGTCTTTCCGCCACCCCCCTGGCCGCCAACAACCTGCGCGGCATCGATATCGGCGTCCGGAAAGGGGCGAAAGAACTGACCATCACCTTCCCCACCCCCGAACCGAATGCCACCTATGCCCTGCACGTCCAACCCAACTGGTTCACGCAAGCCCGCGTGGTCAAGAAAACCAGCGGTGGGTTTACCGTGGAGTTTTCGTCACCGGCGCCGGGGAAGGGAACGGTGGATTGGATACTGGTGCGGTAACGGGAGTGTGGGATGGCAGGAATGCAAAAGTGCGAGCGGGAGTGTGGGATGGCAGGAATGCAAAAGTGCGAGCGGGAGCTGTTGTCCCAGCGCGAGTTGCCTGTCCCCGATTGCCAAATAATAATTAGCGCCATAAAATGCCTTGACTGTAATCCAAATGATAAGATGAAAACCTGAACAGGCGATAACTGGCGAAATATTGGTGCATTGAAAGGTGACTCGATGATACGGAGCGTGCTGATGCTACTCACTGGTTCGCTGCTGCTGGTGTGCGTCCTTGTCCTCTCTACTGCCGTAAAGGCGGAAGATAACCCCACCAGGCTCCTGCTGCAATGGGAAAGCCAGCAGCAGATGAACTGGGATATTCGGGTTCAGGCGCAAGGTTTCAGGTTTACCGCAGTTTCACAGGCCGCCCTTGACAGCGGAGAACAACAAAAAGTCGTCATTTCACCGGATGGCAATGCTCTCACGATCGAGAGCGTCACAAGTTGGAGCACCGGAACTGCATTGGTTGATATTACTCGCGCCAACACGGAATCGGTCAATGTCGAGATTCGTGATCCGTATGTGACAGACCGTTTTACCAAAGACCATTTCACCATTTCGGAAACTACGCCGGGACGGTCAATACGCGTTACCTCGATGGCATGGCCCATCAGGAATTGCCTGCTGCGGTTTTCCACCGACCCCGCATTGGTTGCACAGGAAACCGGACTACTGAAAGCCCTCGGCGGAGACCGCAAACGGAATGTTGCTGCGTTGCTGGCCTGTGCAGAAACAACCGGGAGCAAAGCCCAACGCCTTCAGTTGTTGTGGCGCGCCGCCGCAGACTGCAGCGGTGGGTGCAACCACGGCCCACTTGGCGCCGACGGATGGGATCAGGCCATTGCCATCTACCAGAAAATCATCGATGAGCACAAAGACACTGACATCGCGCTGGATGCGTTGTGGGCGCAGGCGTCATGTTACGCCTGCTGGTCTCCCATGGCGGATTGTGATCAATACGGCATGGGCAAAGGCGATTGGAAAGCCGCCTGCGCGCTGTATCACCAGATCTATCAAATCAGTCGCGCACCGAGTGATAAAGTGGATGCCCTTCGACGCATGGCGGAGATACAATGCTTCAAGGCCAATGACTGGGACGCGGGTTTAAACAACTATCGAAAGATCACCGAGGATTTCACTACCGCTATGCCTCCCTCGACGCGGTGGACCTACCGCACTTGTGCTCCTGCGTGCGGGACGGAACGGCTGGCGTGGGACATCTATCGCGCCATTGTCTATGTTGCTTCGTCACAACGTACCGCGCAAAACCTGTTTGACGATAAATTCGGCAAAGTGAACGGAAATCCGCAGATCGAAGAACTGAGACGGTATGTGACCGGGCATTAATACCTGACGCCTTTGGCACCATGATATTGTGCATACTCGGTTGGCAAAGAGCATTCGCTTTGTCGGCCGTTCTTAATGGAGAACCGCGATGTCGATGAATACTACGAATCACCTGCTCCACACCATTACGCTCACCGATCATCTGGATCATGATTGGACGGATGAGCTGGTCGGATATCCGGTGGATGCCCGATCCGCCACCGTACTGGATGAGCAAGGCCGCAACCTGCTCTGCCAGCTTGCCGACGGTAAAGTCTGGTTTATCGTGGATCGGTTGCCGGCGCTGGGGGAGCAACAATTTCGCATCGTGGCCGATGACACGCCCGCCACGACGACAGCAGCCACGGCCAGCAGCGATGGGAATACGCTGATCCTCTCCAACGGTGTGCTCTCGCTGCGGGTGCCGTGCGCGCTGGGAGAGGAAATCCCGGCTCCGATACTCGGGGTGCGGCTGGGGGATGGGCCGTGGCTGGGACAGGGTACGCTGCGGGTGCATGCGGACGCCGTGCCGGACGCGATAGCGATTGAAGCCACCGAGACCGGTCCGTTGTGGACGCGCTGGCGGTTGAGTTATACCCGCGCGGGACAGCCGGTTTACGTCGTCTCGTTGCGACTGTTTGCAGGAAAGACCTTCGTCGAAGTGATCGAGGACGCCTATTTCAATCATGCCGCCGCGTGGGATTTCGATCTTCGGTCCGGGCTTTCGCCCGATCTCGGCTTCACGCATGCGCACGGGAACTGGATGGAAAGCCCGGCGCGCGTGCGCCGATTGGATGGAGAGCCGCTGGGGAATCTCGGCGCCATCACGCTGCCCAACTACGGCGGCATTTACGTGCCGGATGACTACGTCTTCTATACACTGGCGCGCACCGGCGGCGTCCGGGTTTCGGTCAGCGGAATCCATGGCGGGAGCTGGCTTTATCCGGCGGAGAACCAGGTGGAGATTAACCATACCGCAGCCATGACGGCCTTCAACTTCCCCTGTAAGGCCGGGCATCGCGAGTGGTGCCTGGCCGTCGAGCCGCATGACGACGCGTGGGAAACGCGCTGGTTCGAAACGCTGGCCCAGCGGGTGGTACGCCGCTACGGTACTACGCTGGATTGGGCGAAGGAGATGACGCTGGTCTGGGACGACGGTCCGACGGCGCGCCCATCGCTGACGGCCACCGCGGAGCAGCTTCCCGTGCTGCGCGAGAAAAGTCGGCGCATCTCCAGCCTGCGCGCATATTTAGAACGGCTGGACCCGGCGCTCGATGGGGAGTGCTTTCGCTACCATGCCAACACCTGGGGCAACCAGGATCCCGACTCGCCGGCCGATCCCCCCAGCGCCTACCTGTTTACCGGCGATCGCCTGGCCGCGCGGCGCACGGCGGAGATGATTTTAGCCGGTGTGCGCCACCGTCTGCAATCGTTTCTCTCACCAACCGGCAATCTGAACGACGCCGGCGGTGCTTTCATCAACCTCGGGCGCGGCCTGCGACCCTGGGTACAGTTTTATGACCTGATCGCGGCAGACGGCGTCCTTACCCCGGAGGAGGAGCGCTGGTTTCGCGCGGCGTGTTCGTTTCTCGGGTATAAGATTGCCGACCGCGATTATTTCCCGGCAGAGGCACTGCTGTATCACAGCGACCACCCGCGGAGCGCACACCGCACTCACTGGTTTCCGAACCGGGAATCCGACTACAACTACCACAACATCGACAACCTGCCGCACAACTTCCATCAGGAGCTCTATGTCACGCAGATCGCGCTGGCACTCACGTTTCCCGGCCATCCCGAGCACGGTGCCTGGTTGGCTGCCGGCGTCGAGATGCTGGATAAAGAGCTGACCGAATTCGTCTTCCCGTGCGGATCGTGGATCGAAAGCGCTACCTATACCTTTGGCGCGATGAGCCATCTTTTTGTTCCCACCATGCACCTGTTGAAGCAGGCCGGGGTCTGCGACTTCTTCGCCGACCAACGCTTTCAGAATCTCTTTCGCTTCCTGGCCCGGCTGATCACGCCCCCCGATCCTCGTTGCGGGCATGGCGTTTTTCCCGTGCTGGGAGATGCCAGTTTCCCCGGCGGTTACGCCAGCGTCTTCAATTGGGTCGCCACGCTGTCCGAAGATATCGCTCCGCAATTTGCCGCCGAGATGCAGCACGCCTGGGAGCGCTACGGCTCGCTGATCTCTCCGCGCGCCTGCCAGGGGTTGAATTACCTGGATATCCTGTTCGTCAACGATTGGATATCGCCCGTCGCGCCGGCGCCGTTCACGTCGGAACACCTCACCGACCTCGGCGCCGTGCTGCGGAACCGACAAGGACAACCTGATGAGACGATGTTGGTGATGAAATGCGGCAAAATCTACTCACACTTCCACGGCGACGAAGGATCGTTTCTCCTCACCGCCAAAGGCGTACCGCTGATGGACGAATACGGCGTGCAGTATTGCGCCACCGGCGGCGAGGCGCGTCGGCATAACATCGTCGAGTTCGCGGGCCGCGAATGCTATAATCGCGGGCGCATTACACGTTTCCAGTCGACGCCGTATGCGGATTATCTGATCGCCGAGATGCCTATCCACGTGCTGTATATCCCGCCGGGACTGAATCAGTGGGGCTTCAAAGGCGAGGAAGGCCCGTTCGGCTGGTGGCGGCGGCATGTGCTGTATGCCAGGGACGACGACTTCTTCATGATCTACGACGAGATTGCTTCGCCGTATACCACAACTAGCCATTTGCATTGCAAAGCCGATAGCTACACTCGCCGGGACAACTGCTTCCATTTTGATGGGCGTTATGGCGTCGATCTGGAGGTGTTGCTGCTGAGTGAGCGCGAGTTGCCGGTGGAGATGCTGGAATGGTGCCCCGCGGAGCGCAATCCCGGCCAACCCGTGGAGGAAAGCTGGTTCACGCAGTGGAGCATCAACTACAGCGCCGGCCCGGATGAGCCGTATGCCTGCGTGCTTTACCCGCATTTGCCGGACGTGCCGGTGACGCTGGATGGCCTGGACAACACGGGCGTCCGCGCGCACACGACGGATGGACCGACGCTGGCCTTCCTCGCGCCAACGACGATCACCCATGCCGCCGACGGTTATCACTATGATGGTTGCGCCGGGCTGATCCGCGATCGCGCGGCGGGGGTGGAGTTGATGCAGCTCCGCGGCCGGCATATCGGTGTTGGCGAGGTCGACATCGAAGGCGATGGCCCTTTCACCGCGCTGGTCACCGCGGAGACGATCACCATCTCCGCGCTGGACCCGACCCACTACCTGAAAGTCGCTGCCGCTGGACGGCAGCTCCGGTGGGCGGGGCGAACGAGGGCGTTGCCGGACGGGCGGTGGCTGCTGCGGGTCTGAAAACAGTTTCTAAAGAGGGGACAAGGGGACGGCAAGCCGGTGCGCACACGGGAGCGTGGGATTGCCGGCGCGCGGGACGCTGTTTCAGCATCCCGCGCGCTTATTGTATGGGTGATGGGGTGATTGTGATTAGTCGAGGGAGCCCTATCACAAGTAACGGCTAGTGTTTGATCTCAACTGTGGGGTGTTTTGTACTCGTCTGCGAGGCAAAAGCCTTATTGGAGACCAATTATCGAAGGTGCAGAGCCCGCAGGAGACCCAACCCCGCCTACCTGCAATACGACAGGAATGCCGATGGAGATGCAGAAAGTTCAATATAAGATGATAGCTTTTCAATAGTCAACAGGTCAATACAGCAATGCGCGTGTGGTAACAAGGAGAATTGTGGAATGACCACTATCGATTGGTCAAAAGACGCCTACGACGCCACCGCCACCAGTGAGGTTTGGTGGTACACACCTTACGATAAGGGTCCCGATCCGTCATACTGGGATAACGTGTCACGGGATGCGGAGATGCGGGAGATCGTCACGATGGAACTGGCGTTGGACGAAGTACCGGGATGGGCGCGCGCGGTGGGCATCGGGTATCTGACGCCGTGCGGGCATTATACCTTCCCCGGTCCGTTGCTGCAGGTGATCGATCTCATCGGCGCGGCCAGCGAGGAGGCTGTGGAGCGGACATTCAAGCACCAGTGCTATTCGGCAGACCGGGAGCGGAAACGAACGGCGCAGGATGTCTGCCTGTGTCTGGATGCCTGGTTGGCTGGCGCAGGGCCCGACGCGCCGATGGCTGAATTGAACGCGCTGGGATTCCGCAAGCTCGATTGGGCGGCGGTTTGCGCCGGATTATGGGACGCGTTGGGGGAGCGCACCGAGAAAAAGGCATTGCTGGTCGAGCGCGAACTCCTTGCGCTCCGGCACGCCGTCAAGGCGCATCGGTGGGATGATGATGATGCCGACACCTTCGGACGCGACGAATATCTGGGGGAGATGCGCCAGTATGCCAATGGACGGGGGTTCGAAATATTCACCTCTCCCCGCGTGCAGGCCATCGATCACCGTCTGCACGAACTCGACCCCGGTTGGGGATCGCTGCTCAAGGTTGACCTGGGCCACTGGTGGCTGTGCGCGCCCAATGCGTTTCGCCTGCTGGAATACGATCTGTGGGCCATCGGACATGACCGTCAAGCACGGCGAGAAGAGGTAGTGCCCAAATTCCTCTCCAGTGACGACACCTGCCCGAATCGGGAAGAGGCCGCGAGCTGGTGGCCGCAATGCATCGCGGCACTGAAGGGGTGGTGGCAAGGCCAGCCGGTGAACGGGCCAGTGGCCGACGACATCAATCGGCGATTAGGCGCATCCACCCCGGTCAAGCGCTGGCTGGTGCGGCTCTACCTGCGCAAGCTGCACATCTATGCGAGTTGGGATACTGAAGGATTGTCGAAGATGGTAGGGAAGGTGGAAGCGGAGTGAATATATACCGGCTCCGCCCGACGTTTAGTTCCATGCTTATCGAGCACAATAGGCCCATCAGGAGATCGGAAACCATCGCCGGAGGAGCGGTTAGGGAGAAGGTTATGAGAATCGCAAACATCGCTCTGCTCACCGGGCTCGCGCTCGTGTTGTCGGTCGCAGGTTCGGCCTGGGCGCGTGCATACCATGTTTCGCTCGCCGGCGATGATAAGAATCCCGGCACGGAGAACCGTCCGTGCAGAACCATCTCCCGGGTCGCCGAACAACTGCAGGCCGGTGAAGTGTGTATCGTCCATGGCGGCACGTACCGGGAGACGGTCAAACCGAAAAACTCCGGCACCGCAAAGCGGCCGATCGTGTTTCGCGCGGCCGCCGGGGAGACGGTGCTGGTTACCGGCGCTGACGCGATCACCGGATGGAACACCGACACCCCCGGGACATACAGCGCTCCCGTTGCCGTGAGTTTGGGGAACGACAACCAGGTGTTCTTCGATGAGCAGATGATGACCGAAGCGCGTTGGCCGAACAAGACCAGTTCGAGCCTGCTGATCGCTGACGGGGCAGCGATCAGCCAGGGGGGCAACGGGTGGATCATCTGCAAAAATCTCCCGGATACTCTTACGGACGATTCGCTCAAAGGCGCGGTCATCTGGGTGATGGCCAAGAGCAAGTGGAGCAGTTGGACGGCTACCGTCACCGGGTATGTTGCCAACGAAAAGAAGATCCTCTTTCCGCCGTCCGATAACAAATGGATTACCGATTACCATAATCCGGCGGGCGGCGGGACATTTTACCTCACCGGCCCAGCCGCACTGTTTGATGCCGAAAACGAGTGGTATTACGCCGATGGCCGGTTGCATATCCACCCGCCCAACGGCGTGGATCCCAATCAACATCAGGTCTATGCCAAGACCCGATTGCTCGCCTTCGATCTATCGAACCGCAAACACGTGATCGTCGAAGGCTTCCACATCCAAGCGGCGACGCTGGCCCTGACGAACGCGGAAGATTGCACGGTCACGGGAATCACGGCCAAATACCTGTCGCATACGCATGGCGGGCATACGGTCTATGATGTGGGGGAACCGAGCGGCATTGACGTCAGCGGCAAACGGAACTGTATTCGTGATTCCGAGATCGCCTTCAGCGCGGGCAACGGTATTTCGCTCGACGGCGAACGGCAATCGGTGATCAACTGCTGGATTCACGATACGGATTATCTGGGCTGCTATAATTCGCCGGTGAAGATGGCGGGCTTCGGACAGATGATCAGCCACTGCACGATCAATGACACCGGCAGGGACTGCATCTATGTCGCGGGGGCAGGACACCTGATCGAGTATAACGATATCTCTCACGCCGGTATGCTCGCTTCCGATCTGGGCCTGCTGTATACCGGGGGCAATGACGGGGGTGGCACGGAGATTCACCACAACTTCATGCACGACGTCGGCACCCCGCACGCGACAGGCGTCTATTTCAATGGCCTGTATCTGGACAACTACACCAGCAACTACGTGCTCCATCACAATCTCATCACGAACTGCGGAACCGATCTGCGGATCAGCAATCCGTCATCGTATGTGCTCAGCATGAACAACACCTTTGCGCGCTGCACCTGGTGGGGACGTTGGCCGGAAAAGGATCGGATGGTTGGCGATTACCTGATCAACAATCAGGGCACGATAACCGTGCATAGGGATTACTTCCTGCTGGCGAACTCTACCGACGCGCAGCGTGTCCCTGGGGTCAGCATTCCGGGAATCACCGGGGCACATCCGGGGACAGGCGCATACGAGGGTCGTGAGCCATTCAAAGTCGGCCATGACTTCAAACAGCGGCCGAACCCCGTGTATCAACTGTCTAACACACCCTACATCAACCTCGTCATCAATGGCACATTTGACCTGATAACGAGCATACAGGCCGGCAACCCGCTGCTCCCCTGGCGCAAGATTCTCTCAAAAAAGGCCGTCGTCATCCATGCTCCGGGTTTTGATGAGGATTACGACACACGCGACAGTATCTTCGGCAACAGCATACATTTACCCGGCGCCCTCACCGATGGTATCGAACAGACGATTAACGGACTCGTTGCCGGTGCGCAGTATATCTTTGCCGCGCAGGTCAAAACAGCGGGCGGAGCAGCGATTCGGATCGGGGTACGAGACGCATCCGGTCGCACACACGAAACGACGTCCAGGAGCACGAAGTGGGAATTGCTGAAAGTGGCGTTCGATGCCGGCCCACATCCTTCTCCGGTGACCGTATACCTGATCAAAGACGGCGAGGGCACCGCATACGCCGACACGATCGGCCTCCAGGCAGTATTTCCCACCGCTGGCGGAGGATAAGAATTCACCGGATGCACAGGATGTTTATAGGATAAGCAGGAGAGGATTTCATTTATTGTAACCGTTCAGCCACCCCTGGCGGTAAACCGCCAGGCTATTGAGATACGCCCCATAAATGGGGCTCTCTGTTGCATGATACGGCAAGTCCCATTCATGGGACGTATCTCAATAGCCCCGGCATTTATGCCGGGGGGACGGAAAGGCAAACTACGGTAGTAATACTAAGCGTTCCGGCTTGGTCTATGATGCATAGCCTACGGAAGGCGCGTGGCCTGAACGATTACAAGATAGCTTCCTCTGCTTCGAATCGATGGACAGATAATGCATTTCGGGGCGAACTGATAAGTATTTATCGCAAAAATACCCGCACCAGATACACCCCCGCCACCGTGAAACCAATCGTGACTACCAGCCAGCGCAGCAGCGCAGGTTTAAGGTGTCCGGCCAGGCGGCCGCCGATGGCACCGCCCAGCAGTGCGCCGCCCGCCATCACCACGACCACCGGCCAGACAATGTGCCCGGAGAAGAGGAAAAACACGGCGGCGGCGACGTTGATACTCAACGCGATGGATTGTTTCAGCGCGTTCAGACGGGTCAAGGTGTCGTTCAGCAACAACCCGAGTACCGCGAGCACGATGACACTTAAGCCGGCGCCGAAATAGCCCCCGTAAATCGCCGCCACCCCGACCGGCAAGATCGCCCACTGCTCCCATGACGGTTTTTCCGCGGGGTGGTTCCCGGCCCGGCGTTGTAACCAGGCGCGCAGCGGGTCTTGCAGCGCCAATAGCCCGGAGGCCAGCAAAATGAGAAACGGCACCAGCATGGTGAACAGGTGCTCTTCCGTCTTCAACAGCAGCATGCCCCCCGCCAGGCCGCCGAGGATACCGGCGGGCAGGCACCACCAGAGTCGCCGTCGCTGTCCCCGCAGGTCTTTCGCCTGGGCGAGGGTGGCACCCAGATAGCCCGGACACAGGGCCACGGTATTGGTCACGTTCGCCGTGACGGCGGGCAAACCGAGAGCCAGCAGTACCGGAAAGGTAATCAGCGTGCCACCACCCGCCAGGGCGTTCACCACCCCCGCAGCGATGGCTGCCGATCCGACTAATAAATAATCAACCAGGTGCGTCATGATTACGTTATCCATTCAACCCGGCCGCATGACGCCCGGCGGTGGGATCACCGGCGGCAGCGATCAGGCCGGTGCGCTGATCGATCGCCAGCATCACCGGGGTGGCGATCGGGCCGGTCGTCTGCTCCAGTCGATGCCCGCGCCGGGTTAATTCATCGCAAACCTCCCGGCTGATGCCGGCATCGACCGTGAGGGATCCGGCCTGGACGAAGGCGTTTTGGCGATCGGCGGCGGGATTGAACGAATCCTGGTGATGCGCGGTGGCGAAGCGCGGGGCGGTAACCGCTTGTTCCGGCGACATGCCAAATTCGATGGCATCTAGCAGCAGGTTGAGCGTCGCCTGGTCCTGCAGATCGCCGCCGGCCACACTGATCGCCAGGGCCGGCCTACCCGCATTGAGCACCAGCGTGGGGGTGAGCGTGATGCGCGGGCGCTTGCCCGGGGCGATGCAGTTGGGATGTCCCGGCGTGGTATTCAAACTGCACAGGCGATTGCTATACGTCACGCCCGTCCTTCCACCGGTGAACTCCTCGACATTGGCGCTGGGCGTCGCGGCGATGACATTTCCCCAGCGGTCAGCGACCACGCAGGTCGTCGTCCCACCCACGCCCGGACGGAACACACCCGCGCCGGCAAGTGGCTGCATCCCGTAGGGATCACCCGGACGGGCCAGCAGGGAAGCCGTCAACGGGTCAATGAGTGGCCGGCGTAGCGTGGTATAGGCATCAGAGAGCAACGCCGCGAGCGGCACTTCCACGAACGCGGGGTCGCCATAATACCGATCACGGTCAGCCATCGCCAGCTTGATCGCCTCCGTCACCACGTGGAGGTAGTCCGCCGATGTCTGGCCCATCCCCTGCAGATCAAATCCTTCCAGCAACCGCAACGCCTGGCAGAGAAAAGGGCCTTGCGTCCAGGGACCGCATTTACAGACGGTATACCCGCGATAGTCCACGCACACCGGCGCTTCGATAGTGGTCACGTGGGCCGCGAGGTCGGCCCTGCGCAGGAATCCCCCCTTTTCGATATAGTCAGCTTCCAGGGCATCCGCGATATCCGCGCAGGCCCCATCCCGCCCATAAAACCGATCGGACACGGCTTGAAGCTTCACCGCACGGCTCCCGGTCGCGCTTGCCTCCGCGCCGATCAGCTTGTCCAGCGTGACGGCTAATTTGGGTTGCCATTCCTGCTGCCCGCCAGCGAGCAGGCGTAAGGCGGGCGCCACCACCCTGGCGAACGTCATGGAGCCATACTGTTGCAGCGTGGTGGTGCAAAGATCCACCATGGCGGGTACCGGGGCGATTTTGATGTCGCCGTTGCGCGGGATACCGTGCGCCAGATACCAGGCGATGGCTTCCGGCGCCCGTGGCGCCCGTCCTGCTCCCCCCAGCACCTGCACCTGCCGTGCGCCGGCAGCATAAATGATCAGCGGCGCTTCACCCCCGATGGAGCACTGGCCGTGATCCGTGATGGTCAGCGCCAGCATCGTCGCCACCGCGGCATCGGCCGCATTGCCGCCGTCCGCCAGCACGGCAATCCCCGCCTCCACCGCCTCTGCGCTGCCAGCAGCCACTGCGCCGTCCGTACCGGTTGCTTTCCAGGTGATCTGTTGTGCATCCAACATCGTTACCCCACCGGCCGGCACAACCGGCCACCCAACTCAAACGCCTGCCGGCAATCCACCGGAAACACTTCCTGCCGTCGTTGCGTTTTATGGGCGACATCCATGCCGGAGGCTTCGTATTTCGCATAGTCGTCGAATTGGTAGGTATCGGTCACCAGCAGACTTTCGAAGGAACCGAAGACACGCGCAAGCACGCGTTCGTGGACGTTGATCGGCTGGTCGAAGCCGAACTGTTTGACGCGGGCTTCGTCGGCGCCGAAAGTGTAGATGCCGGCGGTACGGATGCGGCGGGGGAAGAGCGTCGAATGGGCGGCGTCGTAGGCGATGAAAGGGAAGATCAGGCGTTCGAGAAACGACTGCATCATCCCGGTGACCGCGCCGATATAGATGGGCGCGCCGATGAGGATGGCATCCGCCTCCACCGCGCGGGCGAGGGGCTGCGTCAAGCCATCCTGCACGGCACAGCGCACGGCACGGTCGCCGCCTTTGCGCTTGCAGGCGAAGCAACTCTTGCACCCGGTATAGGGCAGGTCGTAGAGATGGATGAGTTCGGTTTCCGCCCCTTGCGCCGCCGCACCGCTTAAGGCGTGCGTCAGCAGCGTCGCGGTATTCCATGCTTTCCGCGGGCTTCCGTTAATGGCGATGACTTTCATGGCAACTTCCTCCGCGCCGGATTATACCATTCAGTTCCCCCTGGCGCGCGCGTCTCCGCGAGCACCCCGGTGGTTTCGATACGACCATCCGTAGTCTACTCAACCACCGGGATGCTCGCGGGGACGCGCGCGCGCCAGAGATACCTGAACGATTACCGCAAATGTTCCGAAAGGTGCATGGCCTCCATCCCCACCCCTTTCCCCGCTGCGGCAGAGGAAGGGTTGAGGATGGAGGCCATGCCATCGTCTTTGCGTAGACTCGATGCTCAGGGAATAACTTTGTTTAACGGGTATTCGATGATATCCTGGGCGCCGGCGGCCTTGAGTTGGGGGAGGATTTCGCGCACGGTCTTTTCTTCGATGACCGTTTCGATGGCGACCCAGGCGCTGTCGGTCAGGCGGGAAACGGTGGGGCCTTTCATGGACGGCAACAGATCGATCACCTGCCGCATCCGGTCTTCCGGCACGTTCATCTTTAAGCCGACCCGGCCTTCGGCGCGTAGGGCGCCTTGCAGCAGCATGGCGAGCTGTTCGAGTTTGGCGCGTTTCCAGGGATCAGCCCAGGCGGCTTTATTTGCCACCAGCACGGTCACCGATTCGATGACGTTGGTGAGAATGCGCAGGTTATTCGCGCGCAGCGAACTGCCGGTCTCGGTGAGTTCGACGATGGCGTCGACCAGGCCGGGCACTTTCGCTTCGGTGGCGCCCCAGGAGAATTCGACATGCGCTTCGACGTCGTTTTGGGCGAGGAATTTGCGGGTGGTATTGACGAGTTCGGTGGCGATCCGCTTGCCCTGCAGATCCTGCACCGAATTAATATCGCCGCCGTTCGGCACCGCGACCACCCAGCGTACCGGGCGGCTTTCTTGTTTTCCGTAGATGAGCGCGGCGACTTCGACCACGTCCGCGTCATTTTCAGCGACCCAATCGCGTCCGGTCAGTCCGCAGTCCATCACCCCGTCCTGCACGTAACCGGCAATCTCTTGCGCGCGAATCAGCACGGCTTCGAGTTCCGGATCGTCCATGCGCGGGAAGTAATTCCGCGACGAATCGCTGATCTTCCAGCCGGCACGGTCGAATAAACGATAAGTGGCCTCTTGCAAACTGCCTTTCGGTAATGCTATCTTTAATCGTTGCTCGCTCATCATACTCCTCGGTCACTTATCCCCTAGAAAAGGTGAGGGGGGAAGGTGTGCCGGCGGTATTATACCGGCGAGGGGTATTCCGGTCAATAAATAAGCGCCTGTTATGCATTGCCGAACCGCCGAAAAACATGGAATAACCGATCAGGCAGCGCTCGTGATCGCTGTGGCGTGACGGAAGGATACAATATGTCAGAAAGCATGACGAATCCGCAGTCGCCAGTGGGCACCGTGTTGATCGTTCATCAGGGTGAGGCCGCGGAGATCGAGTGCACGCGCCAGTGGTGTGCGGCCGCCGGGGTGGGCACGCGGATCGCCTGGTCGATGCACGATGCCGTCCAGGCACAGCAACAGCAGCCGGCCCAGGCGGTGATGCTGACCGGTGAATGGGACAGCGACGCCTCCGCCCACTTATTGCGCGCGTTATTAGCCATCACCCCCACGCTGGCAGCGCTCGCCGTTTCCGCCACCCCCTGCCCACTCCCGTTACCCGGTATTTTCGGCGTCATCACCCCCGACACCGCGGCGGAAACCGCCGCCGGTTTGATCCGCGCCGCGTGCGAACTGACAATCACCCGTACCTCGTTGCGTGCGACCCGGCAACGGATTCACGACTTGAACAACCTGCGTTTACGCGATGAACGACACGGCGTGCTGGAGCAGGAGTTGCACGAGATGCTGCTGACCGCGCAGGCGTTTCTCCAGCGCGAGATGCCGGACAACGCGTTGCCGGTAGAGGGCGCGATTCTATTGCGCGACGACGAAGGCACGTTGACCGTGCGCGCGGCGACCACCGCCCTGAGCGACTACCTCGGCAGCACGCTCCCCGCGGACGAGTATGCGCTGATCAACCAGACGATCATCAGTCAAATTTCCTGCATTTCCGACACACAACTGGTGTTGCCGCTCCGGTGGAACGAGCAGGCGCGCGGCGCGCTGTATTTCACCGGCGTTTCACTGCCCACCGCCGATGACGATGCCGTCATCCTGCTGAAAAATTTCGCGTCCTCGATACTCGAGAATGCCATTTTATTCGAGTTGGCGGCCATCGATGTGGTCACCGGCACGCTCACGCGCGCCTTTACGCTTCAGCGTTTCCACGAAGCGTTGAAAATCGCATATCGCCAGCACCAACAGCTCACCGTGTTGATGATCGACATCGATCATTTCAAGCAGGTGAACGATCAACATGGGCACCTGGCCGGCGATCTCGCGCTGCAGGCCATCGGCAAGACGCTGCGCAATATTCCCCGCGACACGGACGTAGTGGGACGGCTGGGCGGCGATGAATTTCTGCTGCTGCTGCTCGATACTCCGCTCAGCGGTGGGCTCATCGTGGCGGAACGCATCCAGCAAGCGATCACGGAACTCCGGGTCAAGGTCAACGACGCCACGCTGACCCTGTCCGCCAGCATCGGCATCGGCGGCATCGGCTACGACCAACTAAAGAGTGATCGCGGTTTCCTGCGCGTCGGGCATGAATTCTTCCAGCAGGCGATGGAGATGATCATGGCGCAAACCGACGGACTGATGTTCCGCGCCAAGCAAGGCCCCATCCCCCACCTGGCCTACGCCCAACCGCTGGTGTGGGATAGTTTGCTCCGGTTGCATGAGCTACAGGATCGACGGAGCAGTAAGTTGCTGAGTGGGAGGTCGTGAAACGGGTGGCAGGTGTCAGGTTTCGGGTGTCAGGTGTTATCGGTAGTCAGGATATTGGATAATTGAGATATGTGTGTTCTTCAGGTAGCAAGTGATGCGGACTCCCTGCGTGCGTTTATCTTAGCAGTCGGTCTACCGAAACTATAACGACACAATTCGTTATTCAGGGAAAATCAATCCCACACTCCCATACTCCCACACTCCCACACTCCCATACCAGGACAAACCACCCCTTATCCGACGGCCACCGGCGCCGTCTCCCGCGTATAATACGCCTCGATCTCGTCAAATTCCGCCTGGGTGTTGAAGGCCATGGCTTCTTGCGGATAGTGGAGGGGGACCATTTCGACGCGGGCGTTTTCCGCGGCCAGCATGCCGATGAGATCGGTCAGGTATTCCTCGTGTTGCGCGTTGGCGGAACCTAGCTGTTGCAAGGTGCGATAGAGGGCGGACGCCTTGAAGAGATAGACCGACAGATTGGTGTAGCGCACGTGATCGAGCAGCTCCGGCGCGTATTGGCGGTGGTTGATGTTCAGCGCGTAATCCTCGACGCGGGTATGCTGCGCGAGGAAATGCCAGTCTACCGGATGGCCGTGCTGCAGGTGCTCCCAAATGACGCCCAGCGCTTTGATCGCTTTGCGTTTATCCTGTTTGAAATAATCCAGCGCCATCCGCTTCACTTCGTCCGCAGGCAGCGGTCCCTGTCCGACGCGCTCGCGCAGCTCGATCAACAGGCGCATGCGCTGAATATCGAACACCTCGACATTCCCGATAATACTTCCGTGCGCGTCGGTAACGATGCGTCCGGAGACGGGGAAGTGCTCGACGGCCCCCACGACAAATGCCAGTGTGCATTGCTCAGCGTAATAGGTGGCAATGAGGCGCTCGACGATGCTGTCTTCCAACACCTTATCGCCGGCAACGACCAGGATGTCCCCCGCATACCCCTGTGCTTCCAGCAGCGAGGCAGCGATCTTCGTGGCATGGCCGGTGCCTTTCTGCTCGGATTGGTAGCAATACATCACAGGGGCCGGCACGGCGGCGGCGGTGTGGATCACCTGTTCCGCGTATTGCCCGACCACCAGCAGATTCGCGGCCACGCCGGCGCGCTGATAGGTCTCCAGCGAGCGAACAATGACCGGCGTGCCGGCTACCGGGTGACACACTTTGTGTAAATGCGTCTCCCCCATGCGGGTGCCTTTGCCCGCCGCCAGAATGATCGACACGATCCGCGATGGTTGCAACATAGGATGGTTACCTCGATTTGGCATCAACGTTGAAACGCCTGCCTGTTAGTTCGCTGCCGCGCGGATAATTCCTTGCGAGGGGGGCATGGGGTTGGGGAGCATCATGCCGCAGTATCCGGCCATGCATGGCCGGGCTACCCCTATGCGCCGGATACATCCGGCTTGTTGATGAGTCTTAACGAACTGACATCACCGGCATCGACCCGCGTGGCTCCAGGTGCCGGCAGGGATGCGAGCAGTGCATAGGGTGGTCGGCATTATTCTCTCATATTTCCATTTCCGAGCGCAGCATCACTTCGGCTTGCATCTCCGGGGAGAGGCTGACGAAGTAATCGCTGTAGCCGGCGACACGGACGACCAGATCGCGGTAGTGCTCGGGGTGGCGTTGGGCGGCGCGCAGGGTGGCGGCATCGACGACATTGACTTGCGCCTCGAAGCCACCCAGGGTGAGGAAGGTTTCCAGCAACGGTTGCATCGACGCGGCCAGCGTGCGCGGATTATCCGCCGGTTGGAAGCGCAGATTGACGGCGATGCCGCCGATCATCGGCGTGTGGTCCCATTTGGTGACGGAGCGAATGGCGGCGGTGGGGCCCAGACGCTCGCGGCCTTGCGCCGGACCGGAACCGTCGGCGAAAGGGAAACCGGCGACGCGGCCATCCGCCGACGCGCCGGTGACACTGCCCAGGCGCTCGTGCATGATCCAGCAGAAGAAGCCGGGCACCACGGCATCGCCCCAGTAACTGTGATGGCGCGCGCATTCCGCGTGCAGAAAGGCGGTGATCTCACTAGCCAGCGTATCGACGCGATCGTCGTCATTGCCATATTTCGGCGTGCGCGCCAACTGCGCGCGAAGGGCCTCATCGCCGACAAAGTTCGCCAGCAACGCCGCGCGCAACTGCGCCAGCGTCAGCGTGCCTTCCACGAAAACCAGTTGGCGTATCGCCTGCAGCGCGTCGATCAGATTGGCCAAACCGACGAAAGAGGATTCCAGCCAGTTGACACGGGCCCCGCCGTGATCGATATCCGTGCCGCTGTTCAGACAATCATTGACGAAGCAGGAAAGCAAGGGGAAACCGCCGCTCTGCGCCCGGCTGAGCATGGCACGGTTCTCGCTCAGCACGCCGTCGCGAATCATCGCGCGCACGCGCTGCCGGTAGCGCTCCAAGAGCTCCGCGAACGAGGCGATCTCCGGCAGCGGCGCCGGGGGCTGGTCGCTGTGCAAGGGCGGAATCCCGAGCACATCGTGTAATCCCTGTACCAGATTATAGTACGGACTGGCGACGTAGACGTTGCTGATGCCGATCGGAGTAATTTCCACGCAGGTGCTGTGAATGTATTCGCAGGCATCGCGATGGGAAAGTCCGAGGCGCAGCAAGCCACGGGTAATCACGTCGTCATTGAAGATCGCCGGATGGCTGTAGCCGCGCGCCAACAGGTCACAGGCCAACGCCAGCAACGCCGGCGGGGTTTCCGGCGTCCAGCAGATCCCGACACCGGGGTAGGCCAGCCGGATATGTCCCACCGCCTGCACGAAGAGATAGGACAATTCGTTGGTGATATCGCCCCCGGCGGCATCGCGCCCGCCCACCATCCACCCAACCGCCAGGCCGCGCGGGGTATATTCGTTGAGCAGGATTCCCAGGCAATCGATCAACTCCTGCGCCTGCTCCAGTGTGAGGCGTCCGGCGGCTAGGTCACGGCGATAATACGGCAGCAGGTAGCGATCGGGACGCCCAAGCTGAAACAGCAGCATCTGGTTGCCCGCGCACTGGCAGAAGGTGACGAAATGGATGGCCTGCAGGGCTTCAGCGAAGGTCTCGGCGGGCGATTCCGGCACTTTCCGGCAGACGCGGGCGATCTCGTACAATTCCGCCCGCCGCGCCGGATCGGACTCGCGCGCAGCCAGTTCCTCGGCATGGTCGGCGTATTTCATCGCCAACGCGACCAGGCCATCGAGCGCCGCCAGGCAGGCCTGATAGAAGCCATCCTTTGCCAACTCGCCGGCCCGGGTGAGATCGAGCGCTGTCCGATACGCGGCGATCTGCGCGCGCACGCCCGCAACCCCCTGCCGCAGCACCCGTTCGTAATCGATGGCCATATGCGCGCGCTGGCCATAGGCTTTGCCGGTCGCCGGTTCACCCAGCCGTTGCCAGTCGTCCAGTTCGGTTTGCTCTGCCGGGGTCAAAGGCCGGCCGAAAAATTTTCCCACCAGCAGTTCGTCGGCGTCGATAATCGGCGTCAACTGCCGGAGTATCTCGCCGGCCAGCAGGCCACGGCGCAGCAGGTAATTCGCCTCCGTGCCGGAACGCAACCAGGCGCGCGCGGCGGCCAACTGGCTCTCGCCGTCGCTGCCAAGGGTTTGCGCGCACTGCAGCGCATGCTCACGCAAACGCAGCACGCGCGCGGTGGGGGCGGATTCGGTGACTGTGCGCATACATTCTTGCTCCGCGTAATAGCCTAGCTGTGCATGCAAGCGATGTCAATATGGAAAGCAGATTGAACGGGGATAGGCCCATTTATTATTGTTGGCGCGGATGTTCGCGCCAACACTACAGGGAGTGCCGCGCCGGCAGGATGCCCAATGCAATTAAAATAAGCTTCCTTCACCGGGGAGAGTGAAGTATACCATACGTTGTTCATATGAGTGCCACCCTCCGCGTCGTTTGGG
>Ga0073936_10001675_pt1 | contig 33973 bp, 18 predicted proteins | sample AliMusrvi5mmetaG_FD_87041 | JGI IMG/M metagenome (GOLD analysis project Ga0073936, IMG submission 87041) | Freshwater lake bacterial and archeal communities from Alinen Mustajarvi, Finland, to study Microbial Dark Matter (Phase II) - Alinen... | ecosystem: Environmental > Aquatic > Freshwater >...
CCAACCTCGACCGCACCGCCGCCCTCAGCCTGCGCCGCACCCAGGAACTCATCGCCGGTGGCCGGGCGAAGGCGAGGCGGCCGTAACACTTGCAAGCGGAGGTCATGCGCCCGGGCACAAGTTCGAGAAGTGTCCGGCGTTTGCGTGGAAGCCGAACCGCATGCACAAATACGGTAAAGAAGGGAAGGGCTCCATGCGAACGGTTCGGATGTGCTCGTTGGCCGGACGGTTTTTTGTCGCCGGAATGATCCAGGCGGTCTGTTCGTGGGACAGTGCGCAGGCCGCGCAGGGGTTTGTCGTGGAGCACACCTGCACCAACATTTCCCTCATTCCGGACGACGCCATTGCCCGCGCGGCGAATTATAAGACCGTTCTGTGCGGCGATTCCCTGCTCAACGCGTTCGGTTCCGGTTTCACGCAATTGAAGGCGCAAAACCCCAAATATAACTGGACCGGCAAGAGTTTTATCCTGCGGTACCGCGGTCATCCGGGCGCCGAGAAGATTTGCGACGACTTGGGCGTGCAGGATCTCAAGACCAACGCCCCCGGCGGGTATATCGCGCATTGCAAAAATGCCTATAACGCCTATTGCATTTATGTCTACTTCGGCGAACGTTGGACCAACCAGATCCCGTTCCCGGCTGACGACACCGCGCCCTTTGCCGGTTCCCGGCGCGACTGGGCGTATTACTCGAACGCCATGGTCCGACTGGAACAGGCGTACCCGAACAATGTCTTTGTCTGGTCGACGATCCCCCCGTTCTGTGCGCAATACAAATGGTATTACCATGCGGGCTCCGACTTCAAAAACGGCGAATGGTTCAACGCCAACGTGCGCGCGTTCTGCAAGGCGAACAACCGGGTGTTATACGATTTTGCGGACATCCTGAGCCATGACGGCGCAGGCAACCGGATCGTCGATAAGAACGGCTATGAGTCCATGTGTTACGACTGGTGCGGCGATGACGGGGAACACCCCGCGGTGAACGCCGGTCCGGTCCGGCTGGCGACGACCTGGTGGTGGCTGGCTGCCCGGCTGACCGGCTGGACGCCCGTTCCCCAGGTTTCGGCCGCGCCCGTGAGCGGTGTCATCACCACGGCCCCGATGAGCGCGGTCACGCTGCCGAACCGGCCGGCGCTCGTGGCCTGGTATCCGCTGGAGGACAACGTGAGCCAGACGGAGCTTCACGACGCCACCACCAACGCCCACAACGGCACGCTCTTCGGCAGCATTGCCTCTTCCGCCGACTGCATGGTTGGGAGCCAGGCCTACGCGTTCAACGGCGGCCAAGCGGTGGTGTACAATTCCATCTCCTCCGAGATCCGGAAGGGGCTGACCCTTTGCGCCTGGGTGAAGATACCGGACACGAACGGCGTGTATTGCGCGGTTTGGGAGAAGGACGCCTTTAGCTTGTACGCAACCGGCCCCGGCAACCGTTGCGCCGGCGGGGAGGTCTGCCTGGGCGGCATGAATTATTCGGTGAGCAGCGGGCGTCCGCTGGCGGTCAACGCCTGGCAGCACCTGGCCGTCACCTGCGATCCGACCGCGGGGCAGCTGCTCTTTTACATCAACGGCGCCAAGTGTGCGGCCAAGACCGTGCCGCCGGGCGGCATCGATACGTCGTACAGCGAACTGTACGTGGGGAACCATGCCAATTACGGCGTGTACCGGGGGCTGCTGGACGACGTGCGCATCTACAACTATGCCCTGAAGGCCCAAGACCTGTACGCGCTGTATACGGGCACCAACACGGTCCGTCAGCGATCCGCCGGTCGCGAGTGAACCTGGGACCGGTCCGGAAACTCCGGCACGCGAGGCCGCGCGCCCTCCAGCCGGTTGTCGCTACCCGTTGGTCAGCGTATCGAGCATGAGGCTGGTGAAGACCATCCCCTGTTCGAACTGGTCCAGGCCATAGGATTCGTTCTGCGCGTGGACCGCGTCCTGCGCGCGGGAGAACCCTACGAGCAATTATTCCGACAGGTTGCCAGCGGAGGAAGAGTGCCATGCTGCCCCGGCGCTGGAGCCTATCCGCTCGCGGCATGTCTTTTCATTTTCCTAACAGCTTACAGCCTTCTCTCACGCCCCGTCCGCCCCAAGCCGCAGGTTTGTGGTGATCTTGACGTGTATCTACGCTTCTGACAGGCTACCCACCATGACGGCGTGGCTTTTTCCGGTTCCTGCATGATTTTGGCCTATGCGGGCCGGCACCGACTGAAAAGCGATTTCTTATCAAAGCATGACCACAAAAAAGCCGACGAAACAGAACTGCAAGCCTGCCGCACGCACTGCTGCGCCAACCGGTCGCGCCGGCCAGCAGGCACAGGACCGCGCGAACCGCTGGACCCAGGCGGCATTCCAGGCACCTGCGATGACCTACCGCTCGGTGCCGTTCTACTCGCTGAATGACGAGCTCGACGCGGTTGAACTGGACCGCCAGCTCCGCATTTTCCAGGACGGCGGTTTCGGCGGAAGTTTCCTGCACAGCCGCATCGGGCTGCTGACCCCGTATCTGGGCGACGCGTGGTTCGACATCATGGCAGCGGGCGTGAACACATCGCAGGAGATCGGCATCGATGCCTGGTTCTACGACGAAGACAAGTGGCCCAGCGGATTCGCCGGCGGGATCGTGCCGCTGCAGAATGAAAGCTTCCGGGCTCGTTCCCTCCTGCGGGTGCGGAAGGACCAGCCGGTCCGCGCGCCGGACACCGTGCTCTTTGCGGACGCCTCCCACACGTACCTATGCCGCGTGGACCCACTGGGCAACGCCTGGTTCAACGGCACCTCGTGGGTGGATCTGATGAATCCCGCCATGGTCAAGGCCTTCATCGACTGCAGTTACGCGCCCTATGCGCAGCGCTACGCGGGCCAGCCCCACGTGTGCGGCATCTTCACCGACGAACCCCAGATCAGCCCCCGGGGCGGCCAGCCCCACCTGGGCGCGATCAGCTTCTCGCCGGTGGTGCTCGACGCCTTCCGGGCGCGCACCGGCAGGGAGCTGCCACCGCTGCTGCCGTCGCTCTTCGAGCCAGTCGGCGACTGGCGCCGTGTCCGGCTGGATTACTACCGGACCATCGCAGCCTGCTTCGAGAAGGCCTTCAGTCAGCAGATCGGCGACTATTGCGGGGCGCACGGCCTGATCTGGACCGGACACTACAACGGCGAAGAAACGCCCAGCTCCAACATGCTGAACACGGGCGCGCTGATGCAGCAGCTGCGGCACATGCAGATGCCGGGCATCGACGCCCTCGGCCTGCACTACAATTCCGTGCATAGCGGCAAGGTCATGACCTCGGTCGCCAACCAGTATGGCCGGCCGCGCCGGCTGAGCGAGCTCTTCGGCATCAGCGGCCATAACCTGACCTTTGAAGACCGCATGTGGATCACGGCCTGGCACACCCTCATGGGCGTCAACTTCATGTGCCCCCACCTCTCGCTCTACAGCATGAAGGGCGATCGCAAACGGGACTATCCCCCCACCATCAGCTACCAGCAGCCCTATTGGCGCTACAACAAACTCTTCGAGGATTTCTCCGCGCGCCTGTGCGCCTTCGCCACAATCGGCAGGACCGCGGCCGAGATCTGCGTGATCCATCCGATCGAATCGGATTACATCGAACACGCCGAGGGGCTGGCAGGCAAGCGGGACGCCGCCTTTGAACGCCTGCTCAACAGCCTGATGCAGACGCACCGCAACTTCGATCTCGGCGACGAGCAGATCCTCGCCGAAATCGGCAGGATTGAAAACGGGCGCTGCCTCGTTGGCGCCATGGCCTATTGCGTGGTGGTGGTGCCGCCGATGCTGACCATCCGCGCCTCCACCGTCGCGCTGCTCGAACGCTTCGCCGCGCAGGGCGGCGCCGTGCTGGTGGCGCAGGCTGAGCCCAGCCTGATCGATGGCGCCGAGCATGCCGCCGGCCTGGCCACGCTGCGGCAGATCGCCACGCGGGTGCCGGATGACGCGGCCTGGCTGGAGGTGCTGAACACGAAAGCCCCGCCCGTGTTCACCCTGCGCGGCGCGCGCGCGGAGCAGATCTGGACGCACCTGCGCGAGGTTCAGGACGGCCACACGCTCCAGCTCTCCAACACGTCCCGGCTGACAGACCAGCTCGTCGCGCTGCGCCTGGCCGACCGCGCGGCCGCTGTCGCGCTGTGGAACCCGGTGAACGGGCAGTGCCTGCGCCTGACACCCGCAAACGACGGCTCGTACGCCCTGGCGTTCGCCCCGGCGCAGACGTGGCTCGTGAGTTTCGGCCAGACCGCGGCAGACGCGGCCTTTGACGCGGACTACGCCGTGCCCGGGGCGCGCCAGGAGGTCATGAAACTGACCGGCGCGTGGCAGGGCCGGCGCCTTGATCCGAATGCGCTGACCCTCGACTACGCCCGCTATTCGAAGGATGGCGGCCGCACGTGGAGCGAACCCGAACCCGCGCTCGCCATTTACGACCGGTTCGCCCTGAGTGCCCCCTACAACGGCCCGCTGCAACTGAAGTACGAGGCCGAGATCGCTGATGTGCCCGCGTCCTGCCAGCTGGTTGTCGAGCAGCCCGAGATGTACACGGCAATCACCGTGAACGGCACCCCCGTGGCGTTCAACGGTGACGCGTTCTACACCTGCTTCACCTTCCGCGCCCAGGACGTCAGCAGCCTGCTCCAGACCGGCCGCAACGCGATCATCCTCGCCCTCAACCATGTTTCGGCCCTACCGGCCAGTCTCGACGCCCATGCCCGCTACGGTTCGGAAATCGAGAGCATTTACCTGATCGGCGATTTCGCGGTCCGGGCCGTGGCGGCCGAGCACCCGCTCGCCACCACGTACCGCAACGAGGGCGGCTCGCTGACGCCGAAACCGGTCAACAGTTTCCAGCGGTTCGTCATCGGGCGCGAACAGGAGGCCTTCTCCGGCGATCTCGCACAGCAGGGGTACCCGTTCTATGCGGGCGAGTTTCAGCTTGAGACCAGCCTGACCTGCGGCGCGCTGAAGCCGGGACAGCGCTACCTGCTGGCCCTCCCGGCTTTTGAGGCTGTGGTGGTCAACGTGACAATCAACGGCCAGCCCTGCGCGCCCCTGTTCGCCAGCCCGTGGGAAGCCGACGTTTCCGCCGCGCTGCACGCCGGCGCCAATACGGTCCGCATCACGCTCACCAACAGCCTGCGCAATCTGCTCGGACCGCATCACCACAAGGGCGGCGAGCACACGGCTGTCGGCCCGGCAACCTTCCGCGCCAATGCGAACTGGCCCAATCGCGAGGCGGGCGAAACCAACTGGTACGACGCGCGCCTGACCGGCAAGGCCAAGGTCTGGCGCGACGACTATTACCTGATTCCATTCGGCTTGCTGCAACCGCCGGTGCTGATGGATGCCGGCGGCTGACACGCGGGGTTCCGACGGATTGGGGCCGCCTTGCGGGGCGCCTGCCTCTGCCGGGGCCTGTGGCAGCAAGGCGTCCGGGGCACATCCGGTCTTGACCCGCTCGGCGAACGGATGATCCTTCGCAGCCTTTTGCCGGTTCCGGCATGCTTTCGGGCTATGCGGGCCGATGCCGACGGGAAAGCGGTTTCTTATCAATCCATTTGAGGTTCACGAGGCTCTTCGTCACATCTTTGATCGCCCGGGTGGAAGGCCGCAGCGGTTCCTGAAAAGCTCTGAGAGCAAAACAATTGGTTCTGGGTGCCATGCCCATGGCGTCAGCCGTAAACAAGAAAACTTTTGTGGTCTCTAGCTCCCCCGTGTTATTTGTGTCGTTGACTTGTGCCATTGTCTGGTTGCGTGCTGTCGCCCGCCTTGGGCAAGAAGTAAGGCTGGAACTTGCGTGGTTTCGACAACGAGTAAAATCCAACCTTCTGTTTTGCGCGGGCCATGCCGGCCTGATCTTCTGCGTACGGAGTGTCTTGCCGACATTTTGGCGGCTACCGCGCATCGTCGGCCGCAGCATCCGGCGTTGATCGACGGCGCGAAAGTTATCACATACGCCGCATTGCATGCGGCGAGTGACGTGATCGGGAGCGCATTGGTCCGGCGCGGTGCGGCCGCAGGGCGGATGATTGGCCTCCTCCTGCCGCGCGGCGCCGATTTGCTGATGGCTCAGGCCGGCATTACGAGGAGTGGGGCGGCATGGCTGCCCTTCGACGCCGCCACACCTGTTGAGCGCGTCCACGCTTGTCTAGTCTCCGCGCCGGCAGTCGGGCTGGTCACCTGTCGTGACCTCCTGCCCCGGTTCTCCGGCTGGCCCGTTCCCATTTGGGCCGTGGAGGATCTGCTTGCTGAGAACGCGGATCCGTTAATCGGCACCGTGCAGCCAACCGACCCGGCCTATGTGATCTATACATCTGGTTCGACGGGAAAACCCAAAGGTATTGTTGTCAGCCACCGCAGCATTTGCCATTTCCTGCGCAGCGAGAATGAGATCCTGGGTGTACGCGAGCGAGACATCGTCTATCAGGGTTTCTCTGTTGCCTTCGACATGTCGTTTGAAGAAATCTGGATATCTTACCTTGTCGGCGCAACCGTTTGGATCGCCCCGGCAGATCTGGTGGGCGATCCGGAGCGCGTGGCAGATACCGTGACTCGCTGCGGCATTACCGTGATGCACGCTGTCCCGACGTTAATGGGGTTAATCCACCACCCACTGCCGACCGTACGGTTGATCAACCTCGGCGGTGAGGCCTGTCCGTCTGCACTGGTCGGACATCTCGCGCGGTCAGGCCGCCAGATTTTCAACACGTATGGGCCAACCGAGGCATCTGTTTCAGCCAGCATCGCTGCGCTGGAGCCGGGACAGCCGGTTTCCATCGGCATGCCGCTGCCGAATGTTGGATTGCTCGTTCTGGATGAGCATCGACAGGTATTGCCCGCGGGAAGCGTTGGGGAATTATGCGTTTTTGGCCCTGGACTGGCAGTCGGATATCTTGGCCAGTCCGAGTTGACAGCAGACCGTTTTATTGCCAATCCGGTGTCGGAAAATGCGGATGAAGCCCGTTTATACCGGACCGGCGACCTTGCGCGAATCGAAAGTGCGCAGGGGCCTGTCTTCTGCCTCGGGCGTGCGGACGATCAGGTGAAGGTTCGCGGTTTTCGGGTTGAACTGGGCGAGATTGAAGCGGCACTCGCGGCTCATCCCGATGTCGCCACGCCTGCCGTCGTGCTGCGATCGGTGGGCGGAATCGAACAGTTGGTTGGATTTGTGATCCCTCGAAACGGCCATGTAATCGACACTGCATTATTGCGCCACAGCCTGGCCGAACGGCTGCCGCCTTATATGGTACCGATTTGTTTTGAAGTTGCGGCGCAGCTTCCCCGGCTTGCGTCAGGCAAGTTGGATCGTTCCGCGTTGATAAACATCCCCTTGCGCGCCGCCACAACCGCGCACAGCGATGATACAGGTACGCCGGAAACCGATGATGAGGTCGTCCTCTGGGCTGCCGTTCGCAAACTATTTCCTGGTTTGATCCTGTTTCGTGACGCAGACTTTTTCAACGATCTGGGCGGACATTCCCTTCTGGTGGCGCGACTGGCTTCGATTATTCGTGCCGACGCGCGATATGCGGCTCTGAGCGTGGGCGATATTTATCGCGCGCGACGTCTGGATGCAATTGCATCCATCATGGGCTCGCTGCGTGCGGTCCGTCGGGCGGCGGCTGTATCGCCGCGCGAGCCTGTGCCGCGCCGGCGGCGCATTTTGTGCGGGTTCGCACAGGCTGTCGTGATACCGGTGCTTGCGCTGCTGAACATCAGTACCTGGTTGGCGCCGTTTTTCGTTTATCATTACTTTACCGGCGATGAGGGCGATAGCATTTTGTTGGCCGCGCTGTACTCGGTGGGAACCTTTCTGTTGCTGGAGATCGCGTCCTTTCCCCTGGCCATTGCCGGCAAATGGCTGGTTGCGGGCCGACTCAAGACTGGTCGCTACCCGTTGTGGGGGACCACTTATTTCCGGTGGTGGCTGGCTGACCGTCTCTGCCGTCTCGCGCCGGTGGGATTGCTCACCGGCACGCCCCTGTTGAACTGGCACCTGCGGGCGCTGGGTGCTCGTATTGGGCGGGATGTGCTGATTGACTCGGTCAGTCTTGGCGCACCGGACCTGCTAACCATTGAGGACGGCGTCAGCATCGGTACGGCGGTTCACATCGAAAATGCGCGGGTCGAAGACTGCCTGCTGATACTCGGCTCTGTGCATTTTGAACGCGATTCTGTTGCGGATTCGTATGCCGTGTTGGAAAACGACACCTGTGTCGGTGCAGGCTCCCGCCTGAGTGGGCTGTCGGCATTGGCTGCGGGGCGGCGGATCCCTGACAATGAAATGTGGGAGGGTTCGCCCGCGCAACTGATTGACGCCCGCCGCGAAGCAATGCCGCCCCGGCCAAAGGTCGGATTCGTGCAGCGTGCAATCCAGGTGGCGTTCTTTGTGATCGCCAGTTTGTCGGTTGCCGTCCTTTTCTTCATGCCATTGTTTCCCTGCTTCATGCTGATCGACTGGATGGACGTGCGCCTGTGGAACTTGTATGAGAACGAAGCACAGCCGCTGATTGCTTTTGTCGTTTTCTTCCTGCTGGCGATTCCCGCTGGCGCCCTGCTTGTGACGATAACGATCCTGCTTGCGTCCGGTTTTAAACGTTTGCTTCTCCCGAGACAGGCCTCAGGTATATTTTCCGTGTATGGTGTCACGTATTGCCGAACCTGGCTGGTGGCGCGCATTCTCGACGGCAGTCTTGGCGTGCTGCATGGCTTGTACGCGTCGGTTTTTGTCCCGACGTGGCTGCGGTTGATGGGTGCAAGGGTCGGCCACGGTTCTGAGGTGTCCACGGCGACGGGAATCGTGCCGGATCTGCTCCGGCTCGGCGATCACTGCTTTATCGCCGATGGCGTGATGTTGGGCGACGAAGAGCAACGTGGCGGCTGGAAGGCGTTGCGCCAGACAAACATCGGCAGCCGTTCGTTCGTGGGCAACGGCGCATACGTGGCCGACGGCGCAATGGTTCCGGACGATGTTCTGATCGGCGTGCAGACGCGGACGCCTGAAAACACCATGCTTTGTTCCGGCCAGACTTGGATGGGATCGCCGCCAATCCTCCTGCCGGCGCGTGAATGCATCGGTGGGTTTGATGAGCGCCTCACGCTTTATCCGTCGAGGCTCCGCTGGCTCGGGAGGGCCGTGGTGGAAGGACTGCGGACCGTCTTTCCGCTCGCATTCGCAATTGCCTCCGGCTATCTGATTGTGCAGATGGTCATGCCGCTGGCCGGCGACGAAAAATGGCTGGGAACGTTTCTGAGTCTGGCCCTTGCCGGTTGTTTATATGGGGTTTCGTCGTTTTGTTTTGTGCTAGCGCTCAAGTGGTTGCTGGTTGGCCGTTATCGCCCTCGCGCCGCGCCGATTTGGACCCCATTTGTCTGGCTGAGCGAAGCGGTTACCAATCTCTATGAATCGGTTGCCGTGCCAAACGTGCTCGATTTTCTATGCGGTACGCCGATACTGCCATATGCGCTTCGACTGTTGGGCGCTCGTATCGGCCGGGGCGTGTATCTGAACACGACGGATGTCACTGAATTTGACTGTGTTCAAATCGGGGATGAAGCGGAATTGAACGCGTGGTGCGGTCCGCAGACGCATTTGTTTGAGGACCGGGTGATGAAAATCGGGATGGTGGAAATCGGCGCGCGTGTAAGTATCGGTGCCTGTTCCACGATTCTCTACGACACCCGGATTGGTGACGGGGTTCACCTCGGGCCGCTGACCCTGGTTGCGAAAGGTGAGCGTCTGCCAGCGGACACACGTTGGGAGGGTGCCCCCGCAGCGCCCGGGCGGAGGGCATAACCGGTGCAAATCTGCTGCTGGCCGCTTGAGCCGGTTTTGCCGCCGTTGGGCGAATCCGTTCTGATTCGTGTTTCGGTGCCTGGCTGCACACGCTCGGATGCGCGCGGAAAGGCGCGGGATGTTTTGCGAACCGTCCTGGCGGGATGGTGCAATCTATCATTGTCGCAAATCTTATTAAATGAAACAGGCAAAGGTCCTGCGTGTTCAAACAAACTTTCCGGAACGGCCTTTGACATTAGTCTCGCGTATGGTGCCGGTGAAGCGTGGATCGGTCTGGCTTGCGGCGGACGCATCGGCGTGGATGTGATGCGTGTCGAGCCGTTTGCCGAAGCCTGGGCCGTAGCCCAAGCATATCTGGGCCCTTCGGTAGTCGCCGCTATGGCACAATCACAAGATCCCGAGCGCGTCTTTGCAGCGGCATGGACAATGCGGGAGGCGCAACTTAAGTGCGCCAGGCTTGGACTGGTCGAGTGGACCAGCGTCGAAATGGCTGCCGCAATCGAGACGCGGCTCGACGGGCCGGATTGGATGGGCGCCGTTGCGTTACACCCACACCGGTGAAGCTGCCGCCACCGCTGCCGTCGCCGCACTTCCAGACATCACCGATCAGGCAAAACCGGCGCTTCCGCCCCCGACCGACAAAGGTACGGTCCCCAAGGTAAAGATGCGCGAACCGGCGGAAAAACTGACGCCGAATATGCCGCGCGGGCTTCCGCGACTTCAATAACCCCGACGCCCGCATCTCCGCCCTGGGCTTCCGCGTCAGCGCCACCGCCGTACGTTAAACCGGCCTATGCGGGCCGGTGCCGGCCGAGATCGATATATTTATTACATGTGTTTTTAGCACTCGCGGGGACAATCATATTTCCATTGGCGCGTCTACCGGAAGTCCAGTTTGACATCACCGGCGGTTTCCAGGCCGTTGGGGAAATCGGCGGCGCGGGTAAGTTTTCGGCCGTGCATGCTGACATTGTCAAAAAACACGCGGATGCTGCCGCTCCCTTCTGTCCGCAGGCGCGAGCGCATGGTCTGCCCTTGATGATCGGCCGTTCGGCCGCCGTATTGACCCCGCTCGACCCCGGTCACGATCACGTTTTTCAAGGTCAGATCCACCATCCCCAACGTCACGTCCGCTTTCTTGACCGACCACGGGGTGTCCCGGTTCAAGTTGTCGATGGCCAGGAGGTTGAGCGTGTCGCCATGCAGTGTGATGTTCTCCAGACACAGGTTGGCGAAGGTGTTGCCCTTGGAGGCCGCCATGGTGACGATGCCGCGGGCGGCCACCTGCCACTGCGTCTCGTCGCGGATGATCTGGATGTCCCGCAGGGCGATGTTGCGGCGCGCGCCGTCGTAGCCATAGCCAAGTTGCACGACGCTGGCGTTCATCTGCTTCCAGATGACGGCATTGCGCATGGCGATGTCAGACTGGTAGGCGAGGAGCACGTCATCATTGACCTTGAAGAAGCACTCCTCAACCCGTCCGCGCCTGCCGGGGTTTACGCCGTCGGTGCTGTAGTTCCAACTGAGAATTTTCACATGCTTCACGACCGAGTCGGCGCCTTTTCCCAGTTGCAGGTTCCAATGTGGAGCATCGATGATGGTTGGCCCGTCCACGACGCACCCATCGGGCATCCAGACCATGGGCGTCCATCCATTGGGGGCCTGCCAGCCCTTGGGCTTGGCGGCGTTACCTTCCTGGCCGCCCGCGCAGAAGAATCGGAGCCAGTCGCCCTGCAGAGCTTCTCCGCTGAGGATTCCCCGGCCCAGAATCCGTATGCCGGGCCCGTCGCCGTCAATCGTGCCGCGAACCAGCGCGCCCCCGGCGAGATAGACGATCTGACCGGCGCCCACATGGAAGTGCGGACCGATCTCATGCACGCCAGGGCCAAAATAGCGGACCGCCGGAGCGTGCGGATCTGGAATATCCGTTTCCGGCGGATCAACCAGCACAAAAAGGGGATATTGCTCTCCATCCGCATGGTTGATGCAGACCCAGTAGTAACTGGTGGCCGGCGGGGCGGGGGTGATGGAGAGTTCCACGCAACCATCTTCGGTAATCCGCGCCGTGGCACCCGCCCCGGGAAGCACCTGGACGCTGGTCACCGGAGTCGCCTGGCTGTCTCTGGCGGTCACGAGGCGGATCAGCAGTTTGACCGGATCAGCCGACGTACAGGTCAACCAGTGATTTTCCCGGGACATGGATTCAAGTTCGAAATTATGACCATTCTTGTCCGGGTAGTCCTTCCAGGCATTACGGCTCATCAGCACAAAGGCATCGTACGTTTCGCCATTGTGAACCACCTTGGCCGCATAGCGGTCTGAGCGGTAGCTCTCCGCTGGCCCCGGGTAAACCGCGAAAGCCGGGCCCGCTGTCGCAACCGGCAAGGAGGTCTTTGTGCTTGTGGCAACCCCTGCAGCAGACGGCGTCGCAGCGAAATCTGCACTGTGCTGCGCAGGGGCCGCGTGGCAACCCAGGAAACCGAGCGTCGCCGAGAGTGTGAGCAGCATCGCTTTGCATGTTTTCATAACAGCGCGCGCAATACGCGGGAGGCATCCTACCAAAAAATGCAAGTAACGGGCTCTTCCCAAACAAAACCCACGTTGCTATCTGGTCCTGTTTTCCGTTGTTTCCATCCTGGGGCCAATGCAGGCTCAGCTTGCCATTCCTTTTGCCAAGCGCCTATCGATTCGCGCACCTCGCTTGCGCCATTCGCGCGGCGACATGCCCAGCTGTTTTTTAAAATGCCGGTTGAAACTCGACAAGGTTGTAAATCCGGTGTTCGTGGCAATGTCCAGCGCCCGGTCGTTGGTTTCGGTGAGCAGCGTGGTCGCCATTTGCAGGCGCAAGTGTGTCACATATTCCAGCGGTGACATGCCTGCGGCCGATTCCATCAACCGCCGGAAATGCGTCAGGCTGGTGTGGCACAGTTGCGCCAGCTGCTGCATGCGCATGGGCGCGTCGTAATGCGCCGCAACATGTTCCAGTGCGGGCGCGACGCGCTCCATGGCCGTTCGCCGGGACCCTGCGACGGGGATGGTCCGTCGCGGTTTTGCCTCACGATGCAACCGAACCATGACCTCCCAAACCCTGGCACGCACGGCCGACCGGTAGCCGGGTTTGCGCGCCCGCAATTCGAGGATGATGCTCCGCACCCGTTCGCCCATGCCCGGATGCCCGGCGGGCCGCAAAATGTTGCGGAAGGAGCGGCCGGCAAACGGATCCGTGCGCAGGTATTCCTGTTCTTCGAGCGGCGCGGGAACCAGCCGGGCGGGGTCAAGAATCAGGAAACTCCATTGACTGATTGTCCCCGCCGCGCTGCGCGCCAGATGCATCTCCGTGCGGTTGATGACCGATACATCGCCGGCCGTGAACGGCAGCACCTTGCCTTCCACCACGAACACGCCTGAGCCCTCAAAACAGTAGCCCAGTTCCAGATGATCGTGCAGGTGCAAAAACGTGATGGGGCGATCCTTCTGGGCATAGGGCTTGCCGCCCGTGATGGGAAAATCAGCAGGCAACTGGATGGGAGCATATTGCAGCCGATAGGTGGCGCATGGTTGTTTTTGCACAGAACTTGTTCCTTTCGGCGTAGATAGATGTTTAAAGATACGCTATCCTGTTCCCAGGTTAAAGGGAAAGAAAGGAATTCATCATGACCTATCCGGTACTGCCCGACTTCAAGGAGCTAGCCAACCAGATTACCTTCTATGCCCAGCTGCAGCACGAAAGAGGCGCGAAGGGCATTGAACCGGTCGTGAGACGTTCCGAACGCGCGTTGCAGACGGCCTTGCGCCAGCTTCGGCAATGTCCACCCGACCGGAAGATGGCCGCGAAGGAACCGGACAGCCTCCGGGCCATTCGCGCGCTTCGTCCCAGGGGACCCCGGAAAATGTGGATGGATTTTGAGGCGCCCGAGTATCGCGAAAAGCTGGCCGGCGCGATGCTGGGCCGGTTTGCCGGCTGCACGCTGGGCGCGCCGGTCGAATTCTGGGAAATCAAGAAGATGCAGGATTGGGCAAAGGAAATCGGCGACGTGTTTCCGCCCACGGACTATTGGCGTGAGATTCCAGACCGGAACCGGCTGCGTTATCGCGCCAGTCGGTGCGATGCCTACACGCGCGCCAAAATGGATGGCGTGCCGGTGGATGACGACATTGCCTACACGCTGCTCGGGCTGCTGGTGGTTGAGGACTATGGGCCCGACTTTACGATCGAAGAGAACGGCAAGGCATGGGTCAAGTATCTGCCGTATGCCTGCACGGCCGAAGATATTGCGCTGAAAAATTTGAAGAAAGGCATAGCCGCAAAACGGGTGGGCGCGATTGACAATCCCTATTGCGAATGGATTGGCGCCGATATTCGCTCCGATCCGTGGGCGTACCTGGCGCCGGCATGGCCGGAGCGCGCCGCCGGCATGGCGTATCGCGATGCCTATCTCAGCCATCGCCGACAGGGAATCTACGGCGAGATGTTCTTCTCCGCGGCCATCTCCGCGGCATTTGCCGTGAAAGATCCGATCGAGGCGATCCAGATCGGGCTCACCGAGATTCCGAAGGAGTGTGCCCTGGCCCAAAACGTACGCTGGGCGCTGAAAGTCGCGCCGAAAATCAAGAACTACCGGCAGGCGCGTGAAGCCGTGGACAAACGCTTCCAGGGCATGTCCGGTGTCCACACCATCAACAATGCCTGCCTCACAATCTGGGGGCTCACCATTGGCGGAACCGACTTCACCAAAGTCATATCCGAGACGGTTGCCATGGGGCTCGACAACGACTGCACCGCCGCCACGGCCGGGAGCATGGTCGGCGCCGTGGTTGGCCAGAAAGGCATTCCGAAACACTGGACCCGGAAGTTCAACAACACGGTGTATTCCTACCTGATCAAACGGAAAAAGTTCGCAATCGACGACCTGCTGCGGCGTTTTGAGAAGCAGGCGCGCCGGGTTTATGACGCATAATCTGGGGCGGCCGCCCGGCAATAGAAGTTGAAAAGAATCGAGGACGACAGGCACGTGCTCCATCTCGACTCCCACGTGCAGGGGCATCGTTGCGAGGCCCTATTGCGGCAACAAGTTTCGGGAGGTAGAAGATGAAAGTGGTGATCGGAGCGATTCTCGTTCTGACAAGCGGCGTGATGGCCGCCGATTCCGCCACACTGTCAAAGGCTGCCGACCCTTCGACAGGCTCGGGGCAAGACTGGCCGACGTGGGGCCGGACCGCGGAACGGAACATGATCTCGGAGGAAACGGGATTGCCGGATTTCTTCGATATCGCGTCGAACCAGAATGTTCGATGGACATTCGATCTGCGCGGAAGAGGGCCGTCTTTCAGCAACCCGGTCGTGGCCAACGGCCGGGTGTTCCTCGGAACGAAGTTCTCGAAAGGACTGGATCCGCGTTTTAAAGCCGAAGGGATCTTTCTCTGTCTCGACGAAGAGTCCGGCGAACGCTTGTGGTCGTTGAGCATTCCCAACGGAGCGGGAAACCGGCCATTTGGTCTCACCTCGACGGCGACGGTGGACGGGGATCGGGTCTATCTTCTGGCCAACAGTTACGATCTGTTGTGCATGGACGTTCACGGCCAGACTGGCGGCAACCGCGGCTCTTTTGTCGTGGAAATGGAATTCCAATCCGGCGGCAAATCCAACGGTCCGCTGACGAAACAGGACGGCGATATCCTCTGGAAACTGAATCCCGGCGAGGTATTTGGCTTTGGCTGGGCCGATGCCTATGCCAATTCCCCGCTGGTCTTCGGCAAGTACGTCTATTGCTCCACGGGATACAGCTGGACCGGGCCCGGCAAACCACTCAATCGGCTAAACGAAGGGAAGGGGGGGCAACCGGCCCTCATGGTGGTGGACAAGATCACGGGGCAACTCGTCGCGACCGATAACCGGGAAACGCAATTCGTGTTTCACGGCGACTGGTGCACGCCGTCCATCGGAATGATCAACGGCAAACCGCAGATTCTCTTCGCGACTCCGGACTCCGTGGGTTACGCCTTCGAACCGGAACCGGAACGAAAGGACGGCGAAAAAATGGGTTTGCTGAAGAAGATCTGGTGGTTCGATCCGTATCACGACGCGGCGTACTGGAAGCATAACGGGAAGAAGTTTTGTCGCCCCGAGATCATCGCCGCGCCCGTTTGCGTGAACAATCGGGTGTATTTCAATACCGGCGGCGACTGGAATCACCCGTTGTACGACCACGAATTGTTCTGCGTGGACGGGACCCGGCAAGGCGACGTCACGCAAGACGGACTTCTGTGGAAGTACATTCACCAGGGAAGCGTCTCCACGGTCGCCATCCGGGACGGACTGCTCTATTTCGGCGACTTCGCCGGGAAGTTGCACTGTCTGGATGCCGAGACCGGCAAGCCCTGCTGGGTGTTTCCGGCCAAGGGGAAGATCCTGCAATCGCCCGTGGTTGCCGACGGCAAGGTGTTCTTCGGCACGAGCACGGGAGAGTTCTATATCTTGAGGCACGGCCGTACCCTGCAGCCGCCCATCTTCCAAACATCATTGCGCGCGCCCATGGCGGGGACGCCGGTGATCGCGAACCGGACGCTATTTATCATGACCGACGCCATGGTGTACGCCATTGCCACGCACCACGCGGCGGGGAGCAAGCCCTGATGGGACTTATTGATTGTTCACAGAAAGAGTGACAAGGCAGACGGGTTTCTCCCAGAACCGTGGGGAGTTTTTCGGGGTCGGGATCGCTATCGGAATCGGTATCGATTGTATATCCGACCTCGATACCGACCCCGACGCCGATACCGATGCAATTGTCACCTTTATTACGAAAGTTCGATAAGGAACGACCGGAGGCTGCCTGAAGGGGACGAAAGAACATGACCGAACGCGAGAACGTCCTGGAGATCATCCGGTTTGGAAAGCCCGCCAAAGTCATGGCGGGCATTCCGATGCATGCCGTGGACTACTTCGGCTGCCATCACGACGGTTTTGACGGCGGAGGTCACCACCTTCCGATGGGTTCGAAGTGGTCCGACATTTGGGGCACCGTCTGGCATCGCGAGCACGAAGGCGTCATGGGGTTCCCGCGCGGCAATCCGCTTGCGAATCTCGTCGACGACATGAAGACCTATTCATGGCCGGATCCCGACGACGAACGCCTCTGCCACGTGATTGATGAAAAAGCCGGGACGTGGGACAAGGAAACAATGTTTCTATCCGGGGCGAACCGCGATACGTTGTGGGAGCGCACGTACATGCTCTGCGGCATGGAAGAGGCGATGTGCCTGTTTCACACCGAACCGAATGCCATGCGTGAATTGCTGCACCACATCATGGACTTCCAGCTGGGGATGGCGCGCCACTATGTCAAGGCCGGCGTCGAGTTCGCCAATCTTGGCGACGATCTCGGCACGCAGAACGCATTGCTTCTTTCGCCGGAAATCATCGCCGGCTTTCTCGTGCCCGAGTATCGCCGGCTGTTCCAGTTCTACCAGGCGCACGGGGTGCTCATCAATTTCCACTCCTGCGGCCATATTCTGCCCATCATCGACATTTTCGCGGACCTCGGCGTCGATGTTCTCAACCCCATCCAGACGACTGCCAATGATGTCGATGAACTGCGCCGTGTCACGCAAGGCCGCATGGCGTTGATGGGCGGAGTGAATTCGGCGGTGATCGCCAGTGGGCCGATTGACGCGATCCGGCGTGAAACGCGAACCCGTCTCTGGCAGTTGGGACGCAACGGCGGTTACTTCTGCCGGCAGGATCAGAGGATGCCCTGGCCGGTAGAGCATTATCAGGCCTACCAGCAGACGCTTGAACAATTCGGAAACTATCCTCTCCAACCGCCCGGCAATGGGTAAGCGCTGATCGAGCAGTTGACGCAGTTCAACTCCAGAAAGTGATTTTCAGTCGATGAAACCGCACACGTACTATAGCGAGACATCCATGCCAACAACGAAAAGCGTAACCGATTACAAACCGTACACGGGCCGTCTTTCACGGTCATTGCTGACAGCGGCCATGCTGCTCTCGACGCTCGGCGCCAGGCGGGCGTTCAGCGCCCCGGACACGGCATCCGGAACAACCAATCAGACCCTCACGATCAAGGGGACGGATACGTTTAGAGGCAAGGCGAGTTCCTGGTCAGCCACACTGACGCCAAAGGGCAAAGACACCTATGAGGCGGTCTACATCTCCACATGGGGCGGCAAACCTCTGAGTTACACCGGAACCATTGAGACGGACGGCAAGACGAAGATCACGGGCGCCGGCAAGAATGCCAACGGCTCCTTTGAGTTCTCCGGCACATACGGAAAAGACAACATCGCGCAGTGCAGCTACAAGGAAGTCGGCGGCACCCTCAACCGCTCCGGCACCATGACCGCCGAAGCGCCGAAGTCCGGCTCAGACAAAGAAGTGGCCGTCGCGCCTGCGACCCCGGCCAAACCATAACGGTTGCCATTACATACCCATGTGTCGGTATGCGAAAGGATGCAGAGATGATACGATTGACAATGCGCCTGGCGATGATGGGATTGGTCTCGACGATGCTTTGTGAGGCACCGGCATTTGGCGCCAGTGTTTCCATTTCCGGCACGGTGAAGGATGCGGACGGTAAGCCCGTTGCGGGCGTGGCCATCGGCATCCGCACCAACTCCGGCGCGACAGCGGTTACCGGCGCGGATGGCTCTTTCAAGCTCTCCGGAGAATACACGCCGTACAAAAGCCCCAGGCCGGACTTCCCCTCGGTTGTGATGGAGAAGATCATGGCCAGTTCTGTGCTGTTGACCGGCACCAAGGCCGGTCTGATGCAGGCGCGTTCTCTCGTGAAGGACAACGCCTCCGGCGTTCAAATCACGATGTATCCCATGCCCTCCGGCAAGGTCACTCTTGTCGGCAATCTGCTCGCCAGCGCCCATGTCCTGGGAATGACCAAGGCGGCCGATCAGGAGAAGCACACATTCATGATCGCCTTCGACGGTACGCCCGGCATCCGGGCCGCGTTCGACCAGATTCTCAAGGATTTCTGGCCGGATGGCAGCAGTCTGGATGGAGACTCGGCACTGGAACTGGAGAACCAGCTCGTAGAGCGCCTGCAGTTCAACCTGGATGGACCGCAGGAGGCTGCCATGTGGAAAGAGGTCAAGCAGCACGCCTACGTTTCGGCTGTCACCTTGACCGGCGAGATCCATGAGAAGCCCGGCACACCGTGGCCGCAACCCTGGATTTCGACGGAGTCCTTCGGCCCCACTACCTTCAAGTATCCGGACAAGGTCATGGGCGCCCCCAAGCCGTTCCTCGTGCCGAACAAGCCGCCGCTGGAGATCAAGATCAACGACAAACTGACCATCAAGTGCATCTATGTGCCGCCGGGCAGGTTCTACATGGGTTGCCCGCTGATCCAGATCTGGCACTGCCAGGAGTCGCCCCAGCATATGGTAACGCTGACCAAGGGATTCTACATGGCGGAAACGCCCATCACATATGAACTATATGCGGCCGTCACTGGCGACACCACTGCCGGCGACAGCAAGAATTATGACCCCAAGTTAGGCAAGTTTTTCAGAAGTTCCAAAACAAAAGAGAACATGAACATGGATCCACAGTCTGCGGCCGGGCTTTCCTGCCAGATGTTCAAGGACTTCAGCGAAAAGTTTACTGCGATCACCGGCAAGAAGGTCCGCGAGCCTACGGCCTCCGAGTGGGAATGGGTGGCTCGGGTTGGTGTTTCTGACCCTTGTTGCACACCCAATTGCAAAAACAGGGTATTTCCCACCCTGCCGGCGGTGGAGTACGACCCGTTTGCACCGGTCAAGAACACTCCTCCCAACGCATGGGGCTTCTACCAGATCGCGGTTTATGGTTCAACCGAACGCTTCTTTGATACGGAGAGAGCGCATGCCACTTCGAAGGGCGATCTGGTGGATCCAGCTTTTCCCGTGAAAGAGGACGACACGAATCCGGTTGGCAAGCATTCTTGGAGTGTCCACTCCGGCGCGGGTGGTGGTGATTATCCGATCATGACGATGTTTCGCACAGGCGGCACCCGTGGCCTTCCTTTTGAGGACGAGTGGAACAAGTGTACCTTGCGCCAGCGCATCGTGATTGAAGGCGAGGTCACGCCCGCCGCGTCAACCCGCGCGGGCGCCAGGCCGGAGGCGAAAAAAGAGTAGCTGACCAGGAACCCGTCGATACAAAGTCCAGGAGCATTTTTGGTACGATTGATCATTCACAGAAAGAGTGACAAGGCCGACGGGTTTCTCCAAGAGCCGTGGGAAGTTTTTCGGGGTCGGGGTCGCTATCGGAATCGGTATCGATTGTATATCCGACCCCGATTCCGACGCCGACCCCGATGCGATTGTCAATTTTATTACGAAAGTTCAATAGGTAAGAGACGTGACGTGCTTTCGATTCCGATAGCGACCCCGACCCCGATGCGAGTTTCGCTCTTATTGCGAACGCGCAATAGGGCACGAAACGAAGAGACTTCCAGTCGGTAATTGTCGTCCGTACGCAAGGAGATGGTCATGAACAGAAAGCAATATTCATTAGTCAAGATTGCGGCTGTTGTGGCGGCGACAACCGGTGTGATGCTCGGCACGGCCGACGCCGCGCCCCCGGGGGCGAAGCCGTCGGGCACGGATGGCGGCGAAACTACCTTGTTGGAGATCGTCGGCAAGGTGTTTGCAGCCGCGGGCGGGCAAGGTGGTGTTACGGTCGTGCGGGAAGATGGGCGTGGAACGTTCTGGCGTTATTTTGAGACGTGGCAGACGGAAGTGGTACGCAAGGAGGATGGCAAACTCGTCCGTGTGGATCCTCTGAACCCGCGCCCGGACGCTGAACTCGAAAAACATTTGAAGAATAAAGGTGGCGGGAGCAATGCGATCGAGATCGCGGTTCAGGAGACCGGCCAGATCATGGGCTCGGCCTTTCCGCCACCCGATTGGGTGAACCCTGATTTCGATGACTCGGCATGGGTGCGGACGGCCACGCCCATCCAAATGGGCTATCGCAGTCTGGCCCTGGTCTGCGTCAGGGGCAAGTTCGCGGTGAGTGATCCCAGTCGGGTTGCGGATCTCAATCTCGGGGCTTCCATTCAAGGCGGCGCGGTTGTCTATCTGAACGGGAAGGAAGCCGGGCGTTTCTTTCTTCCGCAAGGCAAGATTGCCAACGATACCCCGGCCGAGGATTATCCGAGGGAAGCCTTCTTCATGTCATCCGGTGCTCCACTTAATGTTTCTCGGCCAACCTTTCCCGGCGGGGGCGGGGCAACACCACCCAAGGAGGCAGATACTGAGGCTCTCGCCACTGCCCGCAAGGACTCTGAACTGACGGATCACTACAAGCAGAGATTCCGCCACATCAACTTGAAGATTCCGGCGAACCTGCTGCGAAAGGGGGGCAATGTTCTGGCCATTGAGGTGCATCGTGCGCCGGCCCTGGCAGCGATGTTTACGACGGTTCGCCCGAAGCTGATGGGTTACAACCTGTCCCAGCACTACGACTGGTTCTGGAACCGCGCGGGAATTGACGAGGTCAAACTGACCGCAAAGGCGCCAGCTGGTTCGGTGACGGAAAATGTGACACGCCCAGCCGGCGTACAACTTTGGAATTGGCCGGTTGCGGAACGCGTGAACTTGAACATTTACGGAGATCCAAACGAATCGCTGTCGCCGATCCGGCTGGCTGGCGCGCGAAACGGCGCGTTCGCCGGACAGTTGGTGGTGAGTTCGCCTCAGCCGATCAAGGCGTTGAAGGCGGAGACCAGCGACCTGAAAAGCGCGGATGGCCAGACCATTCCGAAGGCTTTGGTGCGGGTTCGTTATCCGCGGTACTACCTGAAGGATACGCGGATGGGCTTCGACCCGTTGGAGGACTTTGTGCCACCCGTGATTCCGTGCCTGCAGCTGGCGCGGGATCGGACCGATAAAGTCGGCATTCAGCCGGTGTGGGTGACGGTCGAGGTTCCCAAAGAGGCCAAGGGCGGCGATTATGCCGGAACCATCCGCGTCAGCGCGGAAGGGCTCAGCCCAGTGACTGTTCCGGTGCAAATGCATGTCAGCGATTGGAACATTCCGGATCCCAAGGATTTCAATGCCTACATGGCGGTGATCCAATCGCCGGAAACACTCGCGATCCGCTATGACGTGCCGATGTGGTCGGAGCAGCACTGGAAATTGATCGATCAAAGCTTCCAGGTTATCGGATTGATCGGTGCCAAGGACGTCAACATTACGCTCGTACGGGAAACGCACTTTGGGAACGAACACGGCATGCTGTGGTTTGTCAAGAAACCCGACGGATCCTATGAGCCATACCTGGACAATGTGGAGAAGTACATCGACATTGCGGTCAAGCGCCTCGGCAAAATCCCGACGGTCAGTTTCTACATTATTGAACAGGATGATGATCGCCGCCCCTGGATCACGGAGTACAATCCAACGACCAAGGAATTGCTGGGAGGGAGAGCGCCGGCGTGGGGGACACCCCAGGCGATAGCGTTCTGGAAACCGGCATTTGACGGGTTCTACAAGATCCTGGCGAAATACGGCATGGAAAAATCGCTGGCTTTGGCCACGCATGCCGTGAAAGGTGCCGGCCCCGAACCATCGCAAGAGTGCGTCGTGGATATGCAGAAGGTGGCGCCCAAGGCGGGTTGGTTGAAGCTGGCGCATAATTGGGGGAATCATGGTCCGGAGAAGCTGGAAAGCGGCCCCGGCGGCAATCCCTATCACCGCGTATCGCTGGTGTCGGCGAACTATGGCATGTTGTGGAATCCGGATACGGACAAGCCGTTCTTCGGTTGGCGTAATCCATATCCGGTGCTCATGTACATGCGCGATGTGTTTGTGCAGGGTTCCGCGCTGCGGATGCCACGAACGTCGCCGGAAATGGTTCTTTTTGGCGGACTCCGGAAGGAGACGATCGGCTCGTTCGACCCGGCGGGGGAATTTGGCCGCGATACCTTCCTGGGTATAAAGGGATTTGGACCTTTGGGGGCTGATTTCTGGCCGGTGTTGGGTTCAAACGGCAAATACAGCGACATCATTGCGCGCTTCGACTTGAGACCCAAGAGAGGTTCGCGCACCTATTGGTACACGGTGGGGTTGAACACCGGACAGGTGGCGTACTTTGTCGGCGAAGGGGAAAAGGGCCCGGTCTCGACCGTCCGTGTGGAATTGATGCGCGAAAGCGAGCAGGAAGCCGAGGCACATATCTTCTGCGAGAACGCGCTGGCAGAGGGCAAACTCGGTGCCGATCTGGCCAAACGGTGCAAGGAGATGTGCATACGGCGCTTGCGGGCCTTGCGTTACGATTCCCAGTTTTCGCTGTACGGAGTCGGCAAGACACCGATCGAGACGCATTACGTGTTCGATTCGGCGAACTGGCAGAAACTCTCGCAGGAGTTGTACGAGATGGCGGCGGAGGTCGGCAAAGCGCTGGGAAACAAGTAGAATCCATCTCAAACTCGGCGGCCGGCACGGAGGCCAGCCCTCCAGTCACGAAAGAACCGCAAGTTTGGTGGCGTTTGGATGGCCGGGCTTCGTCCCGGCGGTCTCGGATGCGACCCCGAGATGGGTTCTAAAAAAGAAGTCCCAAGGCGGGCGAAAGTCCGCAGCAAACGGAACGATCGTATGAAGACCAGCCTCGCGCTTGCCCTCGTAGCTGTTGCCGCCCTGTTTGGCTGCAGCAGCCCCCAAAAACTCGCCTCGGGCCAGCCGGTTCCATCTCCCGAGTGGGTGCTCGCCTACCAATCGAATTTCAGCGACACCAACATCACGAACGACAGTTGGTACAGTTGCTACGGCGACATGAAGATGGAGGGCGGCAAGCTGCTTTTGCTGCCGGAATCGAAACGCAGGCGGACCGGAGCCTTTCTTCATGCCATGGCGTTTCCCCAGAGCTACCGCGTCGAGGTCATTGGATCAATCACGACCAAGGAAAGGCCGGAGTACCTGAGTTGCACCCTGAGCCTGAACACCTATTACATGGAGCCAGCCTTTGGGTACATGTTCCAGTTCGGGACCAGAAGCAACACCTGCAGCCTGATCAAGAAGGAGGGCAAGGTCATTGATTCCACCGTCAACAAGCAGGTGCGGCCGGAAGCCGGCAAGACGTTCCGAATCGTGACGGAACGACTCGGCAACAAAATCACCGTGTCGGTCAACGGCGCTCCGGCCGCGACCTACACGGACGACCAGCCGATTGAGGATCCGCGGTGCGGTGAGATTGCGCTTACTTCCTGGGGCTGCACCCTGGCCATTGACCAGGTCAGCGTCTACACGCGCAAGGGGCACAAGGAAGACATCGTCACCCCGCCGGTCGCGCCGCCGCCGAAAGGACCCGTGGTGACACTCAAGGGAACCCGGATGAACAACTCCCACCTGCGTTCAGGGCCAGAATGGCAGAAGGACCGGTTTGTCTTCCTGATCGCCTTTGATGGTCCGCCCGAGGTGAAGGCGGAGGTGGAGAAGATCTGGGCTGATTACCACCCCGGCCGCACACTTGATGCCGACGCCGCGCTGGAACTGGAGAATCAGTTCAAAAAGCGCGTGCTCTATTACCTGGACGGCCCCCTGGCCGCGCGCATCTGGAAAGAGGATTGCTACGGAAATGGGCATAGGTTATCCGTCACGGGAACGCTCCACGAACAGGACGGCAGGAAGTATCTTACCGTCACCTCCTTCGGCCCGTACGATGGCCCGACCTATCCGGAACGCATCACTGCCGGACCGGAAGTGCCGGTCGTAAAATTGCCGGTCAAGCCCGGCCTGACCATTAAATTGTCGGACACCCTGACCGACACCCTGATCTACGTGCCGGCCGGAAAGTTCTACATGGGCTGTTCGTTGGCGCAAAGCACGCACAATCAGGAAGGCCAGCAGCACATGGTGACCTTTGCCAAGGGTTTCTACCTGTCGGATCACCCGATCCTCAACTCGGAATATGCGGCAATCACGGGCGACAAGACCCGGAACCCGAAAAACCACCCGGACAATGCTGCCTGCAACATGTCCTGCGAGATGTTCGACAGGTATGTCAAGGCGCTGCAGAAACTCAACCCCGGAAAGGTGATCCGGGCGCCCAGCAAATCCGAGTGGGAATACGTCGCGCGCTCCGGCACTTCCAACCTGGAGTTCGGGGAAAATCTGAACAACCGCCAAGGTGAGACCTGCAACCGCACAGTGGCTGTGAAATCGAGGAAGCCCAACGGCTGGGGGTTTTACGGCATGGTTTTCAATGACGGCACCGAGCGTTCCTGCGATGACGGGTTCATCGGCTTCGGGCACTTTCTACCGGACGCAACAGATCCGAGGTTCCCATGCAAGACCTGTCAGGACACACCCGGCGCGTATCATATTCATTCCTGCGGCGGAATTTCCTTGGATGCCATCAACCAATTATTCAACGACGAAGGATATGTTGGAAACGAACTGGGCGGCATTCAGCGCAACGGCTCCAGCTGGAAGCTGATCCGCCAGCGCATCCTGGTGGAGGAGTGAAAGTCATATGAGAAAAACAGTTCATAGCGTGGTAGTGCTGCTGGTTTGTCTGCTCTGTTCGGCAGTGTTTCTGACGCCGGCGTTTGGCGCCGATGAACCCAAGGCACCCGCACTGAAGAAGGGCGAGCGCATCGTGTTTTTCGGCGACTCCATCTCAACCACCAACAGGGCAGGGGCTCCGGAGGGTTTTGTTACAGTCATCAAGCATGCCATTGATGCGGCGAACAAGGACCTGGAAGTTGAGACCATTTGCGCAGGACTGAACAGTTGCACCGTACCCGGCCTGCAGTCACGCTTCAAGAAGGATGTACTGGACCAGAGGCCGACCATTGTTTTCATCTACATCGGCGTCAATGACGTCTGGCAGTGGAAAGATAAGAATGGCGTAATGGGGGAGCCAAGGACAACAAAGGCAGGCTTTGAGTCAGGGCTCAAGGACATCATCGGCAAAATCAACGCGATTGGCGCTCGCGTCATTCTCTGCACGGCTGCAGTGATTGGGGAGAAAGCCGATGGCTCCAACGCGCGTGACAAGATACTGGACGAATACTGCGATATTAGCCGCAAAGTGGCTGCTGAAACCAAAACCCAGCTGATTGACCTTCGCAAGACATTCATGGATTACCTCAAGGCCAACAACAAGGATAACAAAGACAAGGGTGTTCTTACGGATGACATGGTGCATCTCAACCCCCAGGGTAACAAGCTTGTGGCCGAAGAAATGCTGAAGACCCTGAATGTGCCGTTCGTGGAACTGCCGCCGACGCCTCCAACGCCAACAACCAAGAAATGACTACAGGACTTAGATCCTGTCCGAAAACCTCTTCTTGCGCCTCGGCGCGCAGGGGACTGCGCGCCCTACCTTTCGTTTTCCTTGGGTTCACGAAGGTAGGGCGGCCAGTCCCTCTTGACGCGCCGGAGTCCAACGGAGGCGGTTGGCCGCCGCAAGCGCAAGGAAAGGTTTTCGTGCAGGCTCTTAGTCGCGTGAACAAAGGATGAGAAGGTGCCATGAGAACAACGATTCATCGCTTGATGGTATTACCGATTTGCCTGCTCTGTTCGGCAGTTATTTTGACGCCAGTGTTTGGCGCCAGTGTTTCCATTTCCGGCACAGTAAAGGATGCGGACGGGAAGCCCGTTGCGGGCGTGGCCATCGGCATCCGCACCAACTCCAGCGCGACTGCGGTTACCGGCGCGGATGGCGCCTTCAAACTGGCCGGAGAATACACGCCGTACAAGAGCCCCAGGTCGGACTTTCCCTCGGTCGTAATGGAGAAGGTCATGGCCAACGCGGTGCTGGTGACCGCGGCCAAGGCTGGTTGCATGCCGACTCGTGTGCTGGCCAGGGACAACGCCTCCGGCGTCCAGATCACCCTCTAGCCGGCGCCCTCCGGCAAAGTCACGCTCGTCGGCAACCTGCTCGGCAGTTCCCATATGCTGGGGCTGGGCCCTGTGGCTGACAAGGAGAAGCATGTGTTCATGATTGCGTTTGACGGCACGCCGGGCATCAAGGCCGAATTTGCCCAAATTCTCAAGGATTTCTGGCCGGATGGCAGTAGCCTGGACGGTGATTCGGCGCTGGAGTTGGAGAATCAGTTGATCGATCGCCTGCAGTTCAACCTCGATGGACCTCAGGAGGCGGCCATGTGGAAAGAGGTAAAACAGCACGCCTACTGTACAGCGGTCACCGTGACCGGCGAGATCCATGAGAAGGCCGGCACGCCGTGGCCACAGCCCTGGATCGCTACGGAGTCCTTCGGCCCCACGACCTTCAAGTACCCGGGCAAGGTCATGGGAGCCACCAAGCCGTTTGTCCTGCCAAACAAGCCGCCGTTGGAGATCAAGATCAACGACACAATTTCGATCAAGTTTATTTATTGTCCGCCCGGGCGTTTCTACATGGGTTGCCAGTTGATCCAGATCCCGCATTGGGAGGAGTCGCCCCAACACATGGTGACGCTGACCAAGGGGTTTTACATGGCGGAAACCCCCATCACATATGAGCTATATGCCGCCGTCACCGGCGACACCACCGCCAGCGACAAGAAGAATTACGACCCTAAATTAGGCAAGTATTTCAAACTTTCAAAAACAAAGGCGGACATGAACCTGGATCCACAGTCAGCAGCGGGGCTTACCTGCCAGATGTTCAACAACTTTTGTAAGCAACTTGCGGAAAAGACTGGCAAGAAGTTCCGCATGCCGACGGGCTCCGAATGGGAATACGCCGCGCGCGTGGGGGTTTCCGATCCCTGCTGTTCTCGCAATGGCGACAACAGGGATTTTACCACCCTACCGCCGGCTGAGATGGATCCATTTGCTCCGGTCAAGAACACGCCTCCCAATGCATGGGGTTTCTATCAGATGGTGGTTTACGGGTCTTCCGAACGCAACGGCGACGGTGAGAAGGGACACGCTTCATCGAAGGGCGATCTTGTGGATCCGGTCTTCCCAGTGAAAGAGGACGCCACGGATCCGGTTGGCAAGCACGCACCGAATGTCCACGCCGGCGCCGGTAACCCATCCTATCCGATCATGCAGTTGCTACGTACTGGCGGCACCCGTGGCTATCCGTTTGAAGTCGAGTGGAATAACTTTGCCTCGCGCCAGCGCATCGTGGTTGATGCAGATGCGGGTGCGAAATAAGATGGTGTCGCCTGAACAGGAACCAAGCAAGGGAACATGCCATGGGAACAAGAATCAAATGTCAGACGGGTTTGCGCTACGCACTGCTGTTTTGGGCAGGTGCGTTCATGCTGACGCCGGCGTTTGGCGCGGACGAAACCAAGACGCCCGCGCTGAAGAAGGGCGACCGCATCGTGTTCTTCGGCGACTCCATCTCAACCACCAACAGGGCAGGGGCTCCGGATGGCTTTGTCACAATCATCAAGCACGCCCTTGATGCGGCCAGCAAGGACCTGGAAGTTGAGACCATTTGCGCAGGAGTGAACGGCAACACCGTGCCCGGCCTGCAGTCACGCGTCAAAAAGGACGTGCTGGACCAGAAGCCGGCCATCGTATTCATCTTCATCGGGGTCAACGACATCGGGCACTGGAGAAACAAGGATGGCGTAATGGACCCCAAGACCACGAAGGAAGGCTTTGAATCAGGCCTCCAGGAGATCATCGGCAAGATCAACGCGGCTGGCGCCCGTGTGATCCTCTGCACGGCGGCAGTGTTCGGAGAGAAAACCGACGGCTCCAACGAGCGTGACAAGGTAATGGATGAGTACTGCGACATCAGCCGCAAGGTGGCGTCTGAAACCAAATGCCAACTGATTGACCTCCGCAAGGCGTTCATGGATTACCTCAAGGTCAACAACCCAAAGAATAAAGAATGGGGTGTGCTTACGGAAGACAAGATCCATCTCAACCCCCAGGGCAACAAACTTGTGGCCGAAGAAATGCTGAAGGCCCTGAATGTATTGTTCGTGGAACTGCCGGCGGCACCCGCGCCACAAACCAAGAAATGACAAAAGGAATTAGAGCCTATCCGAAAACCCGGCTCGCGAGGACGCTCGCCCTCCCAGAGTCTTGCGAAAGGCCGATTTGGGCCCACGGGAGGGAGAGCGGCCGCGCGAACCACAGCGTGCGGAGAGGATTTCGGATCTGATTGAACTTTCGTAATACAAGTGACAAGCGCATCGGGTTCGGCGTCGGTATCGGGGTCGGATATACAATCGATACCGATTCCGATAGCGATCCCGACCCCGAAAAACTTCCCACGGCTCCTGGAGAAACCCGTCTGCCTTGGCACTCTTTCTGTGAACCGATCAATAGCCGCGTGACAAGGGAAAAGGAACTGAAGACGCCATGGGAACAACAATTTGTAGCCGGTCGGTGTTACCGGTTTGTCTGCTCTATGCGGCAGTATTTCTGACGCCGGCGTTTGGCACCAGCATTTCCATTTCCGGAACAATAAAAGATGCGGATGGAAAACCGCTGGGCGGAGCAGAGGTGTATGCCGTGGTTGAGCCCAAGGTCAAGACCACCTCCGGCGCGGATGGCTCATATTCTCTCAGCGGAACCATTTCCGATGCGCCCGCGCAGCCCGGGGCATCGGAGAAGTCCGGCGCGATTGCTCGCACCCCGATCGCCGCGGCCAAGGCCGGTTACATGACAGCCCAGGTCTTATCTCCGGATCTCGCCACCAAGGGTCTGCAGTTTAAGCTCTTTCCGTCCATCACAGGCGTCACAGTGACCTTGAAGGGTTATGTGATGAATCAAAACCATGTGAAAGAGGATGCCGAGTGGGATAATAGGACTCATAAAGGGAAACTTCAGTTTGTCTTCCTGGTGGTCCATGACGGCCCCCCCGGCATCAAGGCTGAACGGGATCAAATCTGGTCCGATTACTATCCGGAAGAGAGTCTCAACGGCGATGCGGCGCGGGAATTGGAACGGCAGTTCAAGACACGACTGTTTTACTATATAGATGGACCGATGGCGGACAAGTTGTCGAAAGGAAGCAAATATGGGGCACCCGCCATGTCCATCACGGGAGTGGTGCATGAGGATGAACTCGGCAAAAAGTGGATTACCCCCAGCGCCACCGAATCGTACAAGGGCCCGACCTATCCGGACCGGGTGACCGCGCCGGATCAGCCGCTGGTGAAGTTGCCGGTAAAACCCGGGCTTACCGTTAAACTTACGGACAGCCTTTCAGATACGCTCATTTATGTGCCGGCGGGGAAGTTTTACATGGGGTGTCCCTTGGAGGGAGGCGGACATGGCGATGAGGCCTGTCAGCACATGGTGACATTTGCCAGGGGTTTTTACCTGTCGGACCACCCCATACTCAACTCGGAGTATGCCGCAGCTACGGGGGACAATACCGGCAATCCGAAGAATTACCCCGGCGATGCCGCGATGAACATTTCCTGCGTTCAGTTCAATGCCTATGTCAAGGCGTTGGAGAAGTTGAATCCCGGGAAGGTGATCCGGGCCCCGCGCAAGGCAGAGTGGGAGTACGCCGCCCGGTCCGGCACCTCCAATCTGGAGTTTCTGAACAACAGGAATAGCAAGGCGGGCGAAACCTGTGACCGCACCATCGCGGTCAAGTCGAAGAAACCGAACGGCTGGGGATTCTACGGCATGGTGTTCTCTGATGGCGATGAGCGGTCCTCTGATCAGGGCTGTTACAGTTGCGAAACATACATTCCGGATGCGTTGGATCCGCAGTTCCCCAATACCGCGTGCCTGAAGAATCCAGCCGACCCGAGCAATAAACATATCCACGCGACCGGGTGCGACTGGGTCACCTTTAATTGGAACGACAATGGCAATGTCGGGACAGAACTGGGCGGTAACCAGCGCAATGGCCCGAGAATGTATATCCTTCGGCAACGCATACTGGTTGAAGAGTAGCAAAAAAGAGAGATGATCTGATGAAAACGCCCAGAATTGCTTTCTACCCGGGCGACGGCATTGGCAAGGAAGTTCTGCCCGAAGGCCGGAAGGTTCTTGCGGCCGCCGGCTTCCAGGCCGCATGGACGGATATCAACTGGGATACGACGCTCTACCGGACGACCGGGCGCTGCGCGCCGGAGGACGCCCTGGAACAGCTTCGCGACCATGATGCGATCTATCTGGGTGCGCTCGGCGATCCGAAGCAGGCCCCGGACAGCGAATCGCTGCGGCCGCTTCTCGAGATGCGCAAGCGTTTCGAGCAGTACGCCTGCCTGCGGCCCGCCTTTCTCATGCCGGGTGTCCGCTGTCCGTTGCAGGGGAAGAAGCCGGGGGACTTTGATTTCATTGTGATCCGGGAGAATACCGAGGGAGAATACGCCGATATCGGCGGTCGGCAGAACCCCGGCACCCCGGAGGAGGTGGCGCTCCAGGTGAATGTCTTCACCCGCAAGGGCGTGGAGCGGATCATCCGTTTCGGCTTCGAGACAGCCCGGACCCGGAAAAGGAAGCGCCTCACGCTGGTGAACAAGGCCAATGCCCAGCGTTATGGCAGTGTCTTCATGGAAGAAGTCTTTGCCGAAGTGGCCAAGGAGTTCCCGGAGGTGGAGACCAACCGCCATCTCGTGGACGCCGCGGCCATGAACTTCGTCCTCCGGCCGGAAATCTACGATGTGATCGTGACCACCAACCTTTTCGGCGACATCCTGACCGACCTTGCGGCCGCGATCATGGGCGGTCTGGGATTTGCCCCCTCGGCGAACCTGAACCCGACACGCACCTATCCCAGCATGTTCGAGCCCACCCACGGTTCTGCGCCTGACATCTACGGCCGGAACATCGCCAACCCCATCGCCACGATCCACGCCGGCGCCATGATGGCCGATTTTCTGGGTCAGAAGCAGGTGGCCGAAAAGATCCGGGAGGCGATTCTCACGCACCTCGCGGAAGGTCGTATTGCCACGCCCGACCGGGGCGGCACGTCCTCGACCCAGGCTGTGGGCGATGACATTGCAAAACGCGCGTCCAAATATCAAGGAGGTTATCGCGATGAGAAAGAACGAACTGATGGAGCGGATGTGTGCGTGCGGAATTGTGCCGGTGTTTCGAACCGAGAACATCAGCCGGGTGATTCCCACGGTCAAGGCGTGCTACGAGGGGGGTATCCCTTTCGGAGAATTCACGATGACGATGCCGGGCGTGCTGCGGTTGCTGGAAAAGGCGGTGGCCGAACTTCCGGCAGAGGTGACGCTCGGCATCGGCACGGTGCTCGATGGGGCCACGGCCCGCTCGGCCATCTGCGCCGGGGCGAAGTTCATCGTATCGCCCTCCTTGTCGGCAGAGACCATGCAGATGTGCCACCGTTACGGCGTGATGGTTGTGCCGGGCGTGATGACGCCCACGGAGATTACGCAGGCCATGGAGCTGGGCGCGGAAGTGGTGAAAATATTCCCCGCCAGTTGTGTCACCCCCACGTTCTTCCGCCTGATGAAGGGCGTTTTCCCGCAGGTCCGCTATGTGGCCTCGGGAAGACTGACAATCGAGAATGCCGCCGAGTTCGTCGCCGCCGGGGCCGATATTGTGTCCTGCCTCGGGGAAGGACTGGATGCGGAAGCTTTTGCGCGGGGCGATTTTGAAAAGATCAAACAGGCGGCAAAGCAATTCCTTGCCGTTGTGCAAGAGGCCAAAAAGGGCGGGAAAAGCAGGGCATCAGGTCAACCTGAAAAAGGTAGTTGAAGTTTTGCCGCAAAAAAACCTATCGCGGCCCGTTGGCCGCAACCAAACAGAACTTCCACCGCGAAGGACGCAAAGACCGCGAAGGTGGAGCCTGTGGTTGGATCACAGTGCGCGCCAATTACAGGAAACCATCTTGAGCAGAGTCCGTCGTGCTCGATTACAAGTGGTCTTCTCCTTCGCGATCTTCGCGTCCTTCGCGGTGAAGAATCTTCTCGGGAAACAAAGAATTAGCTCGTTAGCAGTGCAAAGACAAAAAAGTGCATTGGATTGGAAAGGGTAGTTTCCTATGGATCAAAAACTCTTGATCAATGGTTACTGGTGCGACGGTGCTTCGCGCATGGATGTGAGGAACAAGTTTACCGGCCAAACGATCGGCACGGTGGCGGTTGCCGGGCTGCCGGACCTTGACCGGGCGATTGATGCGGCGGAGAAGGCCGCGCCGGTTCTGGCGGGAATGGCGGTCTTTCGCCGGGCGGAAATCCTGCATCGCGCCTCGGTATTGGTGCAGAAACAGCGCGAGTCGCTGGCCCCCACGCTCGCTGCCGAAGCCGGGAAGGCGTTGAAATATGCCTTCGCGGAGGTGGATCGGTGTGCCGGCATCTTCCAGATTGCCGCCGAGGAGGCCAAGCAGATCCATGGCGAAGTAGTGCCCATGGACGCGGTTCCGGCGGGTGAAGGTTATTTCGGGTTCTGGACACGCAAACCCGTGGGTGTCATTGCCGCGATCAGTCCTTTCAATTTTCCTCTCACCCTGGTGGCCCACAAGGTGGCGCCCGCCATTGCCGCCGGCAATTCCGTGGTGCTGAAACCAGCCAGTTTCACGCCGTTCAGCGCGGGCCATCTCTGCCGGATTCTCCAGGAGGCTGGCCTCCCGGACGGCGGGCTGAATCTAATTACCGGACCCGGGGGAGCTATTGGCGACGCCCTGGTGGCGGATCCACGGGTCATGAAGGTGACCTTCACGGGTAGTCGCGCCATTGGCGAGCGCATCATTGCCAAGGCCGGGATCAAGAAGGTAACCCTGGAGTTGGGAAACAATGCGCCGGTCATTCTTACGCCGGATGCGGATCTGGATTTCGCGGCCCAGCGGTGCGCGGTGGGAGCATTTTCCAATTCCGGCCAGGTCTGCATCAGCGTCCAGCGGATCTATGTGGACCGGAAAATCTATACGGCGTTTCTCGATCGCTTTGTGGCGGCGACACGGGCCCTGAAAGTGGGCGATCCTCTGGATCCAACGGTTGATGTGGGCCCCATGATTGATCCAAAAGAAGCTGAACGGATCGAAGGGTGGGTCCGGGAAGCTGTGGCCGGGGGCGCACGCGTGGCCATTGGCGGCAAACGTGAAGGGGCCGTGTATTGGCCCACGATCCTGACCGGTGTTACGGACGACATGAAGGTCGTCAGCCAGGAGGCCTTTGCTCCGATCGCCGTGGTCATCCCAACTGACGACTTTGAGACTGCCCTGGCGCACGCGAACAACACGAAATATGGTCTCCAGGCCGCCATCTTCTCGCGGGACATTGACCGGGTTCTGCAG
>Ga0073936_10001677_pt1 | contig 33947 bp, 25 predicted proteins | sample AliMusrvi5mmetaG_FD_87041 | JGI IMG/M metagenome (GOLD analysis project Ga0073936, IMG submission 87041) | Freshwater lake bacterial and archeal communities from Alinen Mustajarvi, Finland, to study Microbial Dark Matter (Phase II) - Alinen... | ecosystem: Environmental > Aquatic > Freshwater >...
GAACAAGGATGCTTAATTGTGGAGATATTGCAGATTTGCCATTATCGAAATGAATATTTTTTTGATCTCCCAACCCATTGCTTAGTTCTTGGATTCATCATTTCAATTTTTACAAAAAAAATAGCCGCATCAATCAATGCGGCTATTTTTCGTAATTCCTTCCGGTTTATAAATTTCTTTTCCTCCTCAGTGAGGTTAGCAAACCGGAAATTCTTACTGTGCTTTTTTCTTTGGTTTGTTTGGTGTTTCATTAACCACAAAGCCCCATTCGCCCAAAGTGTGCGGAGTTGCACGATAAATTCCTTTGAGAATGTCGCGGCTCTGTTTAATTGAATCATCAATGCCAACCATTGCAATGTTGCAAAGCTCCAGTTCCTCTTCAGCCTGTTTTCTTAAAGCTTCAGATTTGTCGAAATGAGTTTTTGCATCAGTAACAGTTGCTGCCTTGCCGGCCCAATCAATGCCATGTATAGGCGATGTGGCGCCCATAACGAGTTCTTTGGCAATAATGTTAACTGCAAGTTTAAGTTCCTCTTCTTTATTTCGTGGAACTTCAACTCTAATTTTGTTGATTAGTTTTTTAGCCATGATTATGAAGATTAATTATTAAATACGGTGCAAAATTAAAACATCTATCTAAAAAAGTCAAGTAATTTCACAAAAAAATGATAAATAGTTTAAAAATAATTAATCATTGCGGTCTCATTCTTCTTTGTGTTCAATAAATATTCTAATGTCAATTACAGCAATACAGATATTGCTAATGTTAATCGTCCCGTTGACATTGAAAATTCTCAAAGCTTCAGAATAAAGTCGTTTTTTAATGATAACATGGCTGATGTTGACAATAACAGAAGGGTTGTTATCACCGTAAAGCCTCCTGTTATCATTAACAAGCCATTTGTTGATGACAACAAATGGCTTGTCATCATCAACAACTCATTTGTTATCGTCAACAAGTCATTTGTTGATGACAACAATTGACTTGTCATCATCAACAATTCATTTGTTATCGTTGACAATTCATTTGTCACTCATGAAGCCTCAATTATTATTACTGTAAAATAGCAAGTTGGCGCAGTAATTTCGAAAAGCAGGCAAATATTGCCATTTTAAGGCGCGAAAGCATCAGTTTTTGATAAGCACAAAAAAAGCCCCGGAATGACCCGGGGCTTTTTTAAAAATTCGTGAAAATCTTACTTCATGTTTTTTAAGTTCATTCCGTAAAGGATAATGAAAAGAGCGCTTACAAGGAAGAAAATGAATCCACCAACTGTAAATGCTGCGAAAATTCCAATTAACTGGAATAAGAAGAGAATACCGTTAGGTATTACATAAAGAATGAAACCTACCTTTTTGAGGCCGAACATTTTGATTGCTCCAAATAATGAAACGAACCAAAAAAGGAGACTGATGATCATGAACACAACCATATAGTTTACTATTAAACCACCTGTTGTGTGCAAAGCGTCGCTGATCAATGATCCGATCCATGCTGATGCGAAAATTCCAATTAAGGACATCAGGCACATAAATCCGCTGAAAATAAAAGTTAAAATACACAAAGCTGTCAATAATCCTGGCCTTTGTGGTGCTGCTACTGGTACTGTGTTTTGTTGTTCCATAGTTTTTGTTTTTTTTGTTGTTAATTAATTGTTGATTGATTGTTATTAGATAATTTGCTTAAAGTGTTTCAGATTTACCGCATACATTGCTACGAATGCGAGTGCAAAAATAAGAGAAATTACCAATATTGCAACATAAAAAGATGCAATCGGCGAATCTCCGTAACCCGATTTGTTTGCCATTACCAATGCAAACACCGGCGGGAAAAGTTCGGCAAGGACATAAATGAAAAATCCCAGCCTTTTAAGTCTCCACATCATGATCACTCCACTCAGGCAAACAAGGCCCGATACGAGGCTGATAATTTCGCGAACATGCTGGGCAGACAAGTATTCGTCAGGGTTGCCAATCAGCGTTCCCATTGGAGACTGGTTGTTTTGCATGACTTGCTGCATGAGCCCGCTTGAATTTATAAGTAAATTTATAAGCGAAAACAATACGGTTAATGCAATTCCTACAAAACTAATGATACATAAAACAGTCAGGAATGTGGGTCTTGCTTTGTTGCCGGCTCCTGCTGAAGGGGCTGTCATTCCTGCATTTTGTTGTTCCATTTTTGTTAACCTTGTTACCTTAATTTTAAATTAAAACTGAGGGCAAATGTAAACGTAAAAATAGAAATGGCAAATAATTTTTTGTGAAGTTATTAACAAATTTATCAAAATTCCAAATTCCAAGCCCCAAATTCCAAAAATAAATTCCAAGCTCCAAGCCCCAAATTCCAAGGCTGATCCCCTCTTGGGACTTGGAACCTGGAATTTGAGACTTGGAATTTGCGACTTGGAATTTGAGACTTTGAATTTTTATTCTAGGCTACCTACAACTTTTTCAACTTCCGTTAAAATCTCGCACGATTTCACAAGTTCTTTCATTGCGTTGTGATCGCGGAAAAGCGGACGGTCAATGTCGAGATATTCCACATGTTTTCTGATAACTTCATGAGCCTTTCTTGTTCCGTCTCCATACTTATAAGGAGTCTCGTATTTTTCACGAAGGTCCAGAGCCTGTGCGGCAGCCATGAGTTCAATACCGAGAATTCCGTAAGCATTGTCGAGTATCTGGAAATTCTTCAAAGCAGTGTTCATGCCCATCGAAACAAAGTCTTCCTGGTCAGCAGCAGCAGGAATTGACTGAATGCTTGCCGGCATCGAAAGGATTCTTTGTTCAACGATCTGCATATCGGCAGTGTATTGGCTGAGCATTAAACCGGAGAACATGCCTGCACCCTTGGTGAGGAATGGCGGTAAACCTATGCTCAGAGCGGGGTTGTTCAACCTGTTCATTCTTCTTTCTGAAAGAACAGAAACCATGGTAACCACAGCGCCCACCATGTCCATAGGCACCGAAACCGGTGATCCCTGGAAGTTGGCTCCTGAAAGTTGCACGCCCTGATCGGGGAAGAAAATAGGATTGTCGCCAATGCCGTTCATTTCAATTTCCACCTGCATGCGGGCATACTTTAACTGGTCGTGTGCCGAGCCGATAACAGCAGGAGTTGAACGCATGGAGTAAGCATCCTGCACTTTTACCTTAAGCTTATTCAATGCAAGGTCGCCGTTCTGGCAAATCTTGTTGATAGATGAAGCGCTCCTTATTCCACCGGGGAATCCACGGGCAATAAGTAACCTTGGGTCGTAAGGTTTCAGGTTTGCCTTCAAAGCTTCGAGCGACATGGCGCATGCAATTTCAGCTTGCTTCAGCCAATTGTTGGTGTCGAAGATCATCAGGGCGCTCATACCTGTGAGGAAGTTGGAACCATTGATGGCGGCCAGCCCGTCGCGGGCATGCAGACCCGGTATAGGGATGCCTGCATCTTCAAAAGCTTCCTTTGATGGAACCCATGCACCTTTATAAAACACGGTGTTTTCACCCATCATACAAAGAGCAATGTTCGACATCGGGGCAAGGTCGCCACAAGCACCAACTGATCCTTTTACACAAACCATAGGGGTGATGTTGTTGTTGAGCATGTCAACCAAACATTGTGTGATTTCTCTCCTGCAACCTGAGTTGCCATGAGCATGAACATTTGCACGAAGCAACATAGCTGCACGAACATGATCAACCGGTGCAGGCTCACCAATACCTGCGGAATGGTTATACACAAGATATTTCTGAAAATCCTTCACCTGATCATCGTCCAGAACGATCTCAGAGAATTCGCCGATACCTGTGTTCACACCATACATGATCTCGTGAGCATCAATTTTTTTCTCGAGCATTGCACGGCATGTGTTTATTCTTTCGATGGCTCCTTTGTGAAGCTCAACTTTTTCGCCATTACGGGCTACTTTTACTAAATCTTCGATGGTAAGGCCAGCGCCTTTTATTACTACTGTCATAGTTTAAAATTTTAGAGTTTTATAAATAATGATAAATGAAATTCTGTAACTAAATAAAAAAGAAATGCACCCACCAATTGGGGTAGCAGGGGAGGATGATGAAGAACTAAAGGCAGGTTCTTGTAATTTTGATTTTATATCTGAGGTTCCAGCTATGCATAGTTTATAATTGGGAACAAATGTAAGATTTTATTTATTAACTAGAGTGAAACTTTCAAAATAACTGTCTTTTATTATTCCATCGAAGTGCAATTTTTTTATGAATTTACAAAATGCGAAAACGCTGATTGTTTCGTACTTCGTATATTCGTATCTTGTTCGTAATTCGATGGAATAATGTCTGTATAAATTTTATCTTACGTCAATAACTAATGACTACTGACTAATGACCATTGACTACTGACTATTGACCATTGACTACTGACTATTGACCATTGACTATTCTTATCTTTCCAACGTCACCGTCCCATGTTTTTCCACGCTTCCGCAATCATTCCCAAAGGTGAGAATATAGAAATACACACCATCTGATGCTGCCGTTTCATTTATTTTTCCATCCCATCCTTCCACCGGGTTCGACCATTTATAAACGATCCTTCCCCAGCGATTAAAGATGATGCCGCTAAAATCAGTAAGGTCGCTCGACTGAACTTTGAAAATATCATTGACACCATCGCCATTTGGTGTAAAAACATTGGGAACAAAATAAGTGAAAGCAGGGCTATTATGAATAAAAACAGTGTCGGATGTATTGCAATGGCCGGTGCTCACATTCACCCAATACCTGCCCGAATCAGTTACAGTGATTGTTTGTGAGTTCGCTCCATTTGACCATGCATAAAAATCTCCGGGGTTTCCCGCATTCAATGTATAAGGAGAGCCTGCACAAATCGTCACATCCTGACCCAGACTAACCGGGGGCAGGGGATAAGCGGTTATTGTCAGAAATGCAGTGTCCGAAACATTGCACTTCGTGGAATCCACACCAATGAACATAACATGATAAGTTCCCGCTGTATTGAAAGTGTGCGATAAATCCTGAAGAGTGGAAGTGTTGTTTGCACCCGATGCTGGATCACCAAATTCCCAGTGATACGTAGGACTATTGCAGGTAGAGGTAAAATTAACCGTGAATGGTGCGCAGCCTGTATCAACCGGTGTTGCATTTGCTGTCACAACAACTCCCGAAAGTTGGAAGTCAAATTTGATAATAGCATTGTTGCAATTAGTGCTGTTGTTGGTATTCGACCATGCACCCGGGGTAGTTGGGAAATTATCGTAGCCACCACATCCGCCACAAACGCCCTGGTAGATGATCCCCTTGCGGTCATAACGACTGGTTCCTCCGTCAACATGTTCGTAAGCTTGTGGGCTTCCGAAATAGCTTGCGTAGATCATGCCGTTTACATTGTCATTAAACACCAGGAAATAAAAATCATTACCATCCGTTGTACTTTGAAATGCATCGGAAGTGATAGGTAAGCCATTTGTTCCGCCAAAACCATTGATGCCAAGACCACCCCAACCTGAGATGTAAATGTAATTGCAATTGTCAACCATGAAAGCATCCGGCGAAATATCAGGAACACTCGAACCGGTACCAAAAGCAGTTGACCAAATCAAAGTGTCGAGGTTAGGTTCAATTTTACTTACAAACTGCCCGCCGCTGGGTGTTGCCCATGTGGCATTGTAAATGTAAGCGTTTCCGGATTTTGATGTTTGTCCGAACACATAGATCTTTCCTGTAGGACCACGATCAATCAAATAAGTCTGGTCGTAAGCATCAGTTCCGTAGTAAGTCGAATGAAGAATACTGCTCCCATTGCTGCTGATCTCAGTAATGAACCCATCTGAGGGGCCGCCCTGATATGTTGTATGCAAAGCTCCTGCTGTAGTAGGGAAATCACTTGAAGCGGTTCCGCCAGTCACATAAACATTGTTGCTTTCATCAAGCACAATCCCGTAAACAGCATCATTTGCGCTGCCTCCAAGGTATGAACTCCAGATCATATTTGTGAGGTCAGGGTTTAGTTTAAATACAATGCCATCCTGACCTCCTCCACCCGGGGTGGTTTGAAATGCACCCGTTGTTACAGGAAAATCTGTAGAGTTCGATGTCGAAACAACGTAAACATTGTTGGAGTTGTCAGTCATGATCTCACCGCGCGCACCATCACCATAATTATAAGAAAGCACAGAAGGGTAGTTCAGCCCGTCATTGCCTGTGCCGCCGACAAATGTTGAAGCAAGAAGCTGGGTGCCATCAGAGCTTAACTTTGAAACGAAAATATCAATGCCTGCTGAAAAGTTTAAAGAATTCTGGTCATAGGAAACTGAAGTTCCTCCATTGAATGACTGATCGAATGATCCTGATGTAGTAGGAAAATCAGATGATCCTGTCGTACCATAAACCACAAGGTCGTTGGAGGTATTGACGATCATGCTATGCGGAAGATCATTCTTTGACCCGCCCAGGTATGTGGCCCAAATGCGTTGTGTGCCCGTAGGATTATATTTGATAATTGCAACATCGCAACCACTCAGATAACCTCCGGCATCTCCTCCTGCAAAATTTGTTTGAAATGCACCGGTCGAAACAGGATAGCCTGTGCCGAATGCAATCCCGCCTGAATAAGCGCAGCCACTGGTATCGTAGGTTGCAGTGAAGCCCCAGTTGTCAGTAGTGGAACCGGAATAAGTTGAAAACACCAGTGTAGGGTCAATGGTCAGGTCGCATGTTTTATCATATCCTTTCGGAAAAACAAAAGAAAGAACATCGCCATTAAGCTTGAATTTACAAGGAACCTTCGTCTTTTTGCCATTGATCATTTGATAGGATTCAGGACTAAGCTCAGTAACTTCATTAACCGAAGTTTTTACAACAAGGTTGTTATCTTTCAGGTAAATTTTATCCACACCATCATACAAAATTTTTATACTGTCGGCATTGGCGCCGGGGTGCAGAATAATGTCATACTTAAGCTGCGAGTTGCTTTCATACATGTTCAGGTCGGTCTGTTTATAAAGACCACTGTATTCAACTTTATTGTACGACTTCACATTCGATGCCCATTTCTTTGCATCATTGCCGGTGTAATAATTATAATAACCCTCGTAAGGAGTGTTTGCAGTAACTTTTACATCGGGTTTTGCATTCACGAATTTTACCTTGTATGCATGACAGTTCACAATGTAATCAGCAGCAGTCAGCGGCCTGGATTTGTCGGGATGCTGATGTTTAAACTCCAGAATTTTATTCAGAGCTGCGGCATCTTTGAAAAGAAATGTGAAACAGTCTTTCTCCAGGAAAACTGCACCTGCATTGATATCTGCTTTATACAGCACATTCTTTTCCCATTGATTTTTGTTTTCGATAAATTCAATCTTATCCGAATGTTGCTGACCGCTCTGGGCATATAAAAAACCTCTGCCCGAAAGAACAATGATTAGTGAACAAATGATAATAATTCTGGAATTTTTCATAATGTGAAATTATTAAAGTCGTGAATTACGTTTATGAACTATGTTGCTTTGAAAGCAATGGGATTTTGCTATTTTAATCCCATTTGCGAAGTTACGAAATTTATCAGATCCTGAACATTCAGCTCAGTTTCCTTATGTTGATTCATATCCTTGAGTTTTATTTTCCCTGTATTCATCTCATCAGTGCCAACAATTGCAACGAATAGGATTTTATTATCGTTTGCATAATCAAGTTGCTTTTTCAACTTTGCTGACGAAGGATACAGCTCAGTGTTTATCCCCTTAGCTCTTGCCTGTGCCACCAATGGCAAACAATATTTTTCCTCTGTTTCTCCCAGGTTCAGAAAGAGAAGTTGTGTGATATTCGCAGTGTTTTCAGGGAAAAGTTTCAATTCCTGGAGCACGTCATAGATACGGTCAGCCCCAAATGAAATCCCAACTCCCGACACATTTGGCAATCCGAATATTCCTGTAAGATCATCATATCTTCCACCACCGGCAATGCTTCCCATGGCTGCATCTTTGGCTTTTACTTCAAATATTGCTCCTGTATAATAATTCAAACCTCGGGCAAGTGTCAGATCGAATTCAACTGTTGATAGCATTGTAACTGCTTTCAGATAATCAAATATCGTTTCAACTTCACCGATCCCTTTTAACCCTGCCGTGGATTCTTTTAAAACCTCTTTGAGAACATCAAGCTTCTGCGCTGTGTCTCCTGACAGCGCTATGATTGGTTGTAATTTTGCAATCGCATTTTCCGAAATTCCTTTTTCTGAAAGTTCTTTATTCACTCCGGCAAGCCCAATCTTATCAAGCTTGTCAATAGCCACTGTGATATCAATTATCTTTTCTGCTTCACCAATCACTTCTGCAATGCCGGTAAGCACCTTTCGATTGTTGATCTTGATAACAACTTTGATATTTAACTTGCTGAAAATTGCATCAACAATTTGTATCAATTCAATTTCATTCAGCAAAGAATTACTTCCAATCACATCCACATCACACTGGAAAAACTCCCTGTATCTTCCTTTTTGCGGACGGTCAGCACGCCACACCGGTTGTATCTGGTAGCGCTTGAAAGGAAAAGTAATTTCATTCTGATGCATCACAACAAATCTCGCAAAGGGCACAGTAAGGTCATACCGCAAGGCTTTTTCTGAAATATATTTCGCCGTCTCGGCAGATGTCCTGTCCTGAATAGTGTTGCCTGGAATGGAAGCGAGATAATCTCCTGAGTTAAGAATTTTGAAAATAAGTCTGTCGCCTTCTTCACCGTATTTTCCAAGCAATGTGCTGAGGTTTTCCATCGCAGGTGTTTCAATGGGTTTGTAACCGAAACGCTGAAAGATGTCACGGATAATGTCGAAAATATAATTCCGGCGAACCATTTCAGTTACTCCGAAATCGCGTGTTCCCTTAGGAATTGTAGGTTTTTGAGAAGCCATAATTACAAACTATTGTTTGCAAAAGTATGAATATTAAGTAATATTTTCGTTAAGAGATTGTAAATATGGAATTGCTTTTTCCGAACCTTCCTCCGGCGACCATTCCGCAAATATCTTGTCGTTCGAAGCATCGTAAGGCCCATCTTTAATTTCATAATAAACTGTACCGTGCTCAAGAGAAATTACAGTGTGCCAGCCACCCGGTGTAACTTCTGCGCAATAATTCCCCATTTCATGGCCGGCAACCAAAGTATCTGTGATTGTTCCTTCATCATCAAATTCAACAACCGCCATTTTCCCTTTCAATAAAATAAAAATTTCTCTTTTGTCAGGATTGGCGTGCCTGTGTGGGCGTATGTAGGTTTCAGGTTCTATGGCATTCAGCATTCGTTGCAGCTTGTCGGAATCTTCTTTGTGAAAATTATAGTTCTTTCTTTTCCTTGCTGAATCTGCTGCCTGTCGTGAAAGATTTTCCAGAAGGGTATCGGTAACTTTAATCATGGTCTGTGTTTTGTTTTAAATAAATAATTCTCCCTGCACATCTTTGTTTTCAAAATTCAACAGCCATTTTTTCCGCCACAATCCACCGGCGTATCCAACAAGTTTGCCATCACTGCCAATCACACGATGACATGGAATGATAATAGCCAACGGGTTTTTCCCCACTGCATGGCCCACTGCTCTCACTGCTTCTTTATCACCAAGTTTCTTTGCAATATCATTGTATGAACATGTTTTTCCGAATGGGATCTTATAGATATCATTCCACACTTTTCGCTGAAATTCGCTGCCTGCAAGGTCGTGAGTGATGTCAAAACTTTTTCGGCTGTTGTCAAAATACTCATGCAATTGTTTCACACATTCACGCAAACACACAGGATTTTCAATGACCGTGTCCACATGATCGGCAAAAGAAATGCCTGAAATTCCCTGCTCGCTGCCTGTGATCTCAAGCAATCCGATAGGTGCCAGATAAAATGTTCTTTCCATAAATGTGCATTTGAATTGAAGGTTGAAAATTAAATAAAAATCCGCAATTGTAAGCAGGAAATGAAAAAAAGTTAAACTTCCGTAGTAATAAATCCATTTATGGACTGCCAAGATATTTTCGAAAAATCCCTGAACTCTGATAATATTCATTAAATTTGTTCGTTAATTTCTAAACACATTTTCATGAAAAAACTGCTACTTTCCGCTGTATTATTGATCTCTTCTATACTCTTCATTCATAATTCGTCTGCCCAGAACCAAATCCTGATAAAAAATATTGTTTACGATGTTCCCCTTATCAATGAAGAAATGTTTCCTCTCGATCTTGATTCGTACTATTCCCAGTCAACATGGTGGGTCAATAATATCGAAACTTCCAGGCGTTTGTTTCTTCAGCAGACCATCATGAATAAAGTAAAAAAGAGCGAATTTACTGTTTACAATGAATCAGGAATTCCTCTTACCGGCAAAGAAGTTGATGGAATTATCCGTCTCACTGAGAACGTTTCTCTCACTCATCCTTATCCTCCCTATGATACTTATGACACAGTTTTGACCAGTTATCTGCGACCTTATGAAATCCATTATTTGCGCTTTAATGAATTATGGTATTATCATAAGAAAACGTTAGAAATTAAAAAGGTCATTGCCTCTTATGCTCCTGTAATTTCAAATTATGATACGATAACCAAAACCGAATTCCGTAAACCTTTGTTCTGGATAAAATGCAGCGATCAATCAGAGAAAACCAAAGGCTACGTTCAGGCTACTGATTTTATTGAATACAAATGTTCTTTCAAACCAATGTATCTTCGTTTCCCGATGTGGAATACTTTTATTTCCATTTCTGATGATTCACTTATCAGAAAGGATTACATCTCATCAATGCTGAATGCGGCTGCTAATGGTAGTATTAAAGTCTATGAATCGTCCGACCTGCCTAACTTTTATAATTATACTTCCGATAGTGTGAAACAATTGAAATTTGAAGATGTAGCAGATATAATCAGTGACACAGTTACGCAGAGATTAACCAGAACGGAGCCTCCTTATGATACCAGAGATACAGTAATCATTACAAAAATGAATCTGAATACCATTACTCAGTTGAAATTCCACGAAAAATGGTTCTTCAACAAGAACACACTTGAGATAAAAAAACAGGAAATAGCCGTTTCTCCCTGCGAAGCTGCTTATGAAATTGATGGCACCACACTGAAAGGATTCAGAATTTTATTCTCATTATTGTTCATGCCCCCCTTCCGCTGCTATTGAAAGTCAATGGTCAATAGTCAATAGTCAATAGTCATTTGTCAGGTACCTTACTCAATCATCAGGTTTAACTATACTTGAGCTTCAACTTTCAATCCGGCACCCAACCTTGAACTTTGAACTTTGAGTCTGCTCCGAAAAGGAATAAAACACAAAAATGCCGCTAAGCCGCTAAGACATCAAGATACGCAAAGCATTGAAAAGCAAGTTTGTTTTTTTGCGAAACTTCGAGTCTTTGAGCCTTTGCGGCAAGAAAAAGACTTATCGGAGTGGCCTCAACTTTGAACCTTGAATCTTGAACCCTTTTTTCAATACCACTTCCCAATATCCACCCTCACATACCCCCTCATCTTCTCCAGCAGCCCCCTCTCCTCGCTGTCCACAACAAGCATGTTTCTGTGTTCCGGTCTTAGCAGTTTCTCTTTAACAGTGTGGTCAAGTTGTTTTATGTAGTCATTAAAAAAGTCTTTGATGTTAAGCAAACCGCAGGGTTTGTCAATTATGCTGAGTTGGTTCAGCGAAAGAACTTCCGTTATTTCATCAAGAGTTCCGTAACCTCCCGGCATCGCAATAAAAGCATCTGACATATTGATCATCATCGCTTTTCTGTCGTTCATGTTTTCCATCACCTTGAGGTCGGTAAGATTTTTATGTGATATCCCTTTCTCGTGAAGCAATGTAGTGATAACACCATTCACATTGCCTCCGTATTTCATGACAGCATCAGCGATCACACCCATCAATCCCAGGTGACTTCCACCATAAACCAATGTGATCTTCTCTTCAGCCAGCAACTTCCCCAGCGATTCAGCTTTTTCCTGAAAAATTGGGTCCGCTCCAAAACTCGAACCGCAGAAAACACAAATAGAAGAAAGAATTTTCAAAACGTTAGTGGTTTGTTGTTAGTAGTTAGTTGTTCCGGATTGTTTAATGTTCAAAGTTCAAAGTTTCGTTGTGCCCATTCCTCTAATGACCATTGACCAATGACTAATGACCAATGACTAATCCGCCTTCAGCTTCTTATATTTTATCCTCGTAGGTCCGCTGTCACCAAGCCTTTTCTTTTTGTTTTCTTCATATTCAGTGTAGCCTCCTTCAAAGAAGTACACCTGTGAATCGCCTTCAAATGCCAGTATGTGTGTAGCCACCCTGTCAAGAAACCAGCGGTCGTGCGAGATGATCACCGCACAGCCTGCAAAGTTTTCAAGCCCTTCTTCCAACGCCCGCAGCGTGTTCACATCAATATCGTTGGTAGGTTCGTCAAGCAGTAGCACATTGGCTTCCTCTTTCAGTGTCAGAGCAAGGTGAAGCCTGTTGCGTTCACCGCCTGATAGCATATTACATTTCTTTTCCTGGTCAGCGCCGCTAAAGTTGAATCGTGCAACATAAGCCCTTGCATTCATTGAGCGACCGCCAACTGAGATAAGATCACTGTCGCCTGAGATCACCTGGAAAACCGTTTTCTCAGGGTCAATCGCAGTGTGCGATTGGTCAACATATCCTATCTTTACAGTATCACCTGTGCGGAAAGTGCCTTTGTCAGCCGTTTCAGCGCCTATTACCATACGGAACAATGTCGTTTTACCTGCGCCATTCGGTCCGATGATACCCACAATTCCTGCCGGTGGCAATGAAAAGCTGAGGTTTTCAAAAAGCAGTTTATCACCGAATGATTTCGAAACACCGTTGGCTTCCACAACCAGGTTACCCAGTCGCGGACCGTTCGGAATAAACAACTCCAGCCGTTCTTCCTTTTGTTTCACATCTTCATTCAGCATCTTGTCATAAGCCTGCAACCTTGCTTTTGATTTGGCATGACGCGCTTTTGGCGACATCCTCACCCAGTCAAGTTCCCGTTCCAGTGTCTTGCGGCGTTTGCTTTCAAATTTTTCTTCCTGTGCCAGTCTCTTGGTCTTTTGATCAAGCCACGACGAATAATTTCCCTGCCATGGAATTCCTTCTCCGCGGTCCAGTTCCAGTATCCATCCTGCCACATTGTCCAGGAAATAACGGTCGTGCGTCACAGCGATAACCGTTCCTTTATATTGTTGCAAATGCACTTCCAGCCATTGCACCGACTCGGCATCAAGGTGGTTGGTAGGCTCATCAAGCAGCAGTATGTCCGGTTCTTTCAGCAGCAGTCTGCACAAAGCCACGCGTCTTAGCTCACCTCCCGAAAGGTTTTTTATCAATGCATCACCCTCAGGGCAGCGCAAAGCATCCATTGCCCTTTCAAGTTTCGAATCCAGTTCCCATGCGTCATGATGTTCAATAAGCTCAGTCACCACGCCCTGTCTGTCTATGAGTTTAGCCATCTCATCATCGCTCATGGGTTCGGCAAACTTCATGTTGATCTCTTCATATTCCTTAAGAATGTCAACCACCTCCTGCACGCCTTCCTGCACGATCTCTTTCACCGTCTTTGTTTCATCCAGCTTTGGATCCTGCTCAAGATAACCAATGCTATAGCCCGGAGCGAACACCACATTTCCCTGGAAACTCTTTTCAATACCTGCAATAATTTTCAGCAATGTTGATTTTCCCGATCCGTTCAATCCGATGATACCAATCTTTGCCCCATAATAAAATGAAAGGTAAATATCCTTCAAAACCTGCTTGTGTGGCGGGAAAACCTTGGTTACACCCACCGTCGAAAATATTATTTTTTTGTCGTCTGCCATACCATTATAATTTGGGTGCAAATATCTGATTTCTTTTTGAAAAAATAGCGATAAAGATTAAGGGAATGCGGATTTACCACGTTGGATATTTTTATTTACCCTGGTTTGTCAAAAGATCAATAGGATATCCTAATGGGTAATCACGGTAATGGTGGATTTGCAAGGATTTTAAATCTTTATTTATCAATACTATTTTCCCTTCCCCTTTTCTCCAGAAAGATAAAGGTTCTTACTTAACTCCAAATTTATTATTATACATTTTGAAATTACCGTGAGCATTTATCTGTAGGACACTTTTTGTAGAATCTTTATTGTAAAAATAGTTATTATAAATTTCAGCCCCTATAACCGGAATTCCTCTTATAACAACATCAGATTGGTTAATTAGTTTAAAAGTATTATGATGAATTCTTATTGTGTTTCCTGCAATATTAGTACTGTCTTTTCTATCAGCTCCTCCATGCATATCAAATGCGTGTGAGTTAAAGTGTTCAAGGACTAAATTAAATCTTGCTTCATAAGATGTATTAGTCCTTCCTGTGCCCGCTATTCCATGCCTGCAACAATCGAAAATATTTGCTTCTATTAGTGCCTGTGCATTATCAAGACACACACCATAACCAAGACCCTCTCGCTGACAATGGTGAAAATAATTATTGTGAATATAATTACTGTCGCATTTTATTAATTTTTTATTTAAAATTAGGTATATTGCAGCATCGCTCCATCCCCAGAATTCACAGTTATCAATTTCGCTGTGTGAATAACTGGATTGAATACCTCTTGAATTTGGGATGGAATAATATTTCCCTTCTTTATATAATTCTTTCATTTGTTCGGTTCTCCTAGTAGTGTCAGGACCTGAAAACCGCAAACCCGTAACATGAACATATTCACCGCCAGTTTCAAACATCGGAAATGTTTTTAATTCATTACTGAACAATAAAGCTCCTTCAGAATTATCTTTTCCTCTTCCGCTTGCAAGTGTTACTCCTTCGGGAATCTTAATTACAGGGCAACCGCTCAGGTTAATTCTCGAAGTATCGGTGATATATATAATATCCCTGCTTTTAGCTTTTTTAAGTGTAGAAAGAAGCTCTTCTTTGGTTCTGACGAGGTAAGTATAGCTGGTAATAATTTTTGAATATCCAAGTCCTCCACCTATAGGTTCGCCTGTAGGATTAGGTTCCGCACCATAAATCTTTGTAGAATACCTGGAATAATTCAGAACAGTATCGTTTGCTTTGACTAATGATATTGAATTATTATTGTGCCTGCCAATATTACAACAGGTGTAAAATATTAGAATATTGCAGATTAAGAGAGTTGGAAGTATATTTAGTTTTCTTCCCTTTAAAATACTGTTTTTCTTTTTCATAATTTTTAATGTGAATACTAATTTATCTACTGTTGTTTCTGGTCTTAGGTTGAGCCTTGAAATTCTTCATTAATAGAAATTATGAACCTGCTCCGAAAAGTAATAAAACATAAAATTGCCACGAAGACACTAAGACATCAAGAAACACAAAGCATTGAAAAACAAGATTATTTTTTGTGAAACTTCGAGTCTTTGAGCCTTCGCGGCAAGAAAAAGACTTATCGGAGTGAAATCAATTATAGAAAATTCTTGCTGTCGCAATTTCTTTATAATTTCGAAATCAACGATTTCATCTGCAACCAGTATCACCTTATGATGCTTTCGAAAAAATAATTTCGTTTTTTATAACATCCGCTGCAAATACTAAGCAGGCAACAATATCGTCCTTGGTAGAGTTAGGATAGGCTTCCAATAAATCCTCATTTGTATCGCCTGCTGCTAATTTCTCAAGAAGTAAATCCACCGGTATGCGGGTACCTATTATTACAGGTTTACCAAACATCTTTTCCGGATTTGTTTCAATATGTAAAGTCTAATCAACCAATTTTTTAATTTGGATTTGTTCTGCAAAGATAATTGTTATTTCACACTTAAAAAAAGAAATTGGTAGAGATCAAAGTCATTAACGGTAAAAAAACTTTGAGTTTTTACCAGGAAATAACTTTTTTTTTAATTTCAATTTCAATGACAAATTATTATGCATTCTACATTTCGCCTATTATTGCTTCACTTCTGTAAATTCTTCCGGAGTATAAGTCACCCGTGCAAAGTTCTTTGTTATTAGCTCCGTTTCGACAACTTTTCCACTCTGAAATTTTAAGATCTTATTGCGCCAAATCTCATTTTTACGGTAAAACTGATTTTCTATTTTTAAAAATTGATGATCTTTTTCAAATACATGATAAGTATAGTCAAGTTCATTGTCAATACGGAGTTCTCCTTCCAGGCATTTCTCACTAAACCAAATGTTGATTTGAAATGTATAGGTGGTATTATTCGTAAATTGAAAATCGCGATAATTATAAAAAATTGTAGCCCCGCTTCCGAAGGGTAAAACCCGGCCATCATCAGGAAAAGGATCAAATGAATGATGGTATCTTTCAACAATTGTCAAAGGGCTATGCAAAACCAGCCAATGGATGAAATTTGAAATTTGACAAAGTCCGCCACCAATTCCTGCTGTTGCTTTTCCAAAAGTCAATTCCATTCCCGGCAAATAACCTTTCCGCTTTGTAGGCAATCCCACAAGTCTGCAAAACGAAAATGTTTCACCTGGCCTTATCAAAATGCCATCAATTTTTTTTGATGCAATTTTCAAGTTTGTAACTTTATTAACTTGTAATTGCATATCATTTTCACCAAGTTTTTTTAGTAAAACAGATTGGTGCTTTTTAACTCTGAATGCAAGTTTACTTGTAGTTTTCTCACTTGCGTATTTTTTACTATCAAAATACCAGTATGAATAACGTTTTATTCTTTTGGTCCAGATAGCCAAAAAATAAAATAAAGGATGTCGTTGGCTCAGCAATTTCCTATGTGTCACACTTTCTAATTTCTATAATAAATTAACTTTTGGTTGCTTCAACTAAGAAGTTGCTTTTGATATTTCAAAATTCCACATCCAGAGATTTCTATTTAAAATCTTTTCACTTTCAATATTTTAATCCCTTTTATAAAACTTTCCCTTGATACTTTGAGATTACCGGCTATTTATTTTTGCGATGTAAAATTAATAAAAATATTTATTGACAATAACAATTAATTAAATAAAATGTCCTCGTAGCCATGCATTCCTTATAGAGCCTCTCCCTTAAAAGTCTCCTGATGGCGTGCATCTCCCGATGTTTGACATCATGCAATATTATTTTACGAACGCATCGGGAGATGCGCCCGAACTGACGGATGAGCACCATCAGGGTTGTTGAAGGAAAAGAAGAAAATACTTATAAATAAAGCTTATCCGTAAACAAAATAAGCCGGATGTTGAACATGATCCGGCTACTCATGAAAAAGTCAACTTTGATGTTGAATTAACTTCAGAGGTTGATTATCCAACACAGATTGTACAGGTAATAGAAAACAAACCTGCTACCAAATTAGTTTTAAGTACCTCACAGATCGTGGCTAACAAGATTAATTTTATACGTATTTATGCTGTGAATTCTTATGGCAGAAGTCAACCTAGTGCATGGTTTAGTTTTTCACCAAAACTGACAAAATAAATTATATTCATCACTCGCCGTGAAACGGGCAATAACTATCATTTTTCTTCAAGATAAAAGCGAACCATTGTGTTCGCTTTTTCTTTTAATATTACTTCAAAAAAGAACAGTATTTTTTTTAAAAAAAACATGGTTTTTTCACTCAAAACCACGATTGGTTTAAGTCAAACCAGTGCTGGTTTGGAGCAATAAATCAGCAAAAATTATTAGAAATCAATAGCATAAAACATTATGGTTTTTATGTTTTAATTGGGAGAAAAGGAAGTTTTTGGGTGTTTTGTTGGTTGTTAAAATATGTATCCCAATGATGCCCCGATGGCCTTGTGGCAGACGTTTAAAACGCGAACAAACTCCGGTATAATTCTAAAGTCAATTGCTTTTTTGCTTTTTACAGATTGTTTAAACAAACTGCAATAGATACAGCTCGTTTCAAATCTATTGCAGTCTGGCTTTAGCTGAAAGAAAGGATATCTCAAATCAAAAAAATATAAAATGTAAATCAAAAAAATGTAAAATGTAAAACTCCGCGGAAACCCGAAACCCAAAACGACGTTGTCGCGCGTTTCCCAACGCGTGACCCCCGGTTAACAAATATTCCTTTTTTCACAAAAAATATTCAATTGCTTTTGTAGAAAAAAATTACTTTTGTTTCAATTAAAAATTTCAGAAATATCAGCAGCAGCAGTGTGAAATCATTGCCTTTCGACAGGGGATATGCGGAGGTAAAATTTGGTTGGCCAGTGTTGAGATGAAAAAGTAATTGATTATACAAACCCTTTCGTTTACGGCTGTTAATATTGTTTGGCGCATACAATGAGAAAATTACTACGGATTGTTATAATTGCCTTTATTTTATTGCCGTTTGCAGCACATGCGGGATTTCCTGGCGATTCGCTTTACATCCATGTTTTCAAACAAAACTACAATATACAGGGGAACATCTACACGAACAAGATCAATTTTTCACTGAATCCTTCGATGCACATTGACACGATAGATTCGCGAAAGATCTTGTACGAACCGAATATCGGCTATTACCTCGGATTGTCGCTGTCGTATAAAATGTTTGCTATGAGTTTGTCGTTTGCGATTCCGGGCGCCAACAATAATGACAGTGTGGCCGAGAAAACTTCATCTCAAAATGTTTCGGTTTCGGTGAATGAAAGGATGTATGGCGGCACTGCCTATTATGAGAAATACAAAGGTTTTTTCCTGGACAATCCCGGAATTTTCAGTTCGCTTTGGCATGGCAACAATTTTCCACAACGCAACGACATTGAGTACACCACCTATGGGATCAACACCTATTATTTATTCAACAACACGAGGTTTTCGATGAAAGCCATCATGTCGCAATCAGAGCGGCAACAGCGTACAGCAGGAACTTTTCTGGTGCGCCTGGATGGTTGTTATTCCACGATCCATGCCGATTCATCAATCATACCCAAGAGCGATGAAAAATATTACCAGGACATGAGAGGGCTGCATAACATGAATTTTTATGATGCCTGCCTTTTGGGCGGCTATGCCCATTGCACGGTTATCCGCAAGGATTATTACATCTGCCCGATGCTTTATTCGGGTCCCGGGGTGATACGCAAATTGATATCTTCCAATTCAGGAGATTTTGAAACCGATAATCTTTTCCTGAAAGTTGATTTCAAATTCGCAGCCGGATACAACGCCAAGGTCTCATTCCTCGGCGTGCTTTTCGACTCCGAATCTGATTTCATGCCTGCCAAATTCATCAACTTCAAGACTACTGTTTTCTCCATAAGTTTCTTTGTCGGGTATAGATTCTGGTAATAAAAATAGTTCAAAGTTTAAAGTCAAGGTTCAAAGTTGGGCATCATTTTACATTTTACATTTTCCTGCTTTACATTTTACATTTCATTGATTTTTGAATTGTGATTTTAAAATGACCAATGACTTTTGACCATTGACTATTGACCAACGTCACGAAGTAAATGCCTATCTTTGCAGGAATATGAAAAAACAATTCGGAACAATTGAAAACCTCGAAATAACCGACATTGCCGATGAAGGCAAATCAGTGGCACGCCACAATGATTTTGTTGTATTTGTTTCAGGCGCTGTCCCCGGCGATATCGTTGATGCCAGGATCACCAGAACGAAGAGAAGATTTCTCGAAGCAAAAGCTGTTCTCTTTCACAAATATTCAGATGACAGAACCACTCCTTTCTGCACCCATTTTGGTGTGTGCGGTGGTTGCAAATGGCAATACCTCAATTACGAAAAACAATTGTTCTACAAACAAAAACATGTTGAAGACTGTCTTCAGCGCATAGGCAAAGTGGATACACAGGGAAAATTACTACCTATAATCCCTTCCGAAAACATAAAATTCTACAGAAACAAACTTGAATATACTTTCTCATGTTACCGTTGGCTTACCGACGAAGATATGAAGATTGAAAGTGAAGGCCGTGATATGAATGCCCTGGGTTTCCACATCCCCGCAAGATTCGACAAAGTGCTGGATATTGAAGAATGTTTTCTTCTGGCAGAGCCAACCAATGCAATACGCCTTTCGGTAAAAGAATTCGCACTGAAAAACGGCCTTGAATTTTTCGACCTTCGAAAACAAACAGGTTTCCTGAGAAACATGATCATAAGAACAACGCTAAAAGGCGATGTGATGGTCATCGTTTCATTTTTCCATGATGACGATATCTGGCGCAATGCTTTGCTTGAACATATTTCAGAGAATTTCCCGCAGGTTACGTCGCTCATGTATGTGATCAACTCCAAATGCAACGATGTGATCTCTGACCTGGAAATTCAACTTTACAAGGGCGATCCATTCATTATTGAAGAAATGGATAATCTGAAATTCAAGATAGGACCGGTGTCTTTTTTCCAGACAAATTCATTGCAGGGAATAGAATTATATAAGGTGGTCAGCGACTTTGCCGCTCTCAAAGGTGATGAAATAGTTTATGATCTTTATACCGGAACAGGCACTATTGCAAACTTTGTTGCAGGCAATGCAAAAAAGGTAGTAGGAGTGGAGTACGTCCAATCCTCCGTTGATGATGCACACGAAAACTCAGTGATCAATGGTATTTCAAACACTGTTTTCTTTGCCGGCGATCTTGCAAAGGTGCTGAATCCACAGTTTGTTTTGGAAAATGGAACACCCGAAGTTGTCATAACCGATCCTCCGCGCAATGGAATGCACAAAGATGTGGTGATCCAATTGCTCGAAATGCATCCTGAAAAAATAGTTTATGTTGGTTGCAATCCTTCCACACAGGCAAGAGATATCGAGCTGCTTTCAGTAAAATACGACTTTGTCAAATCACAACCCATTGATATGTTTCCTCACACACAGCATGTGGAGAATGTGGTGTTGTTTAGGAGAAGAGGATAGGAGAATTGTTTGTTTTATGCTAAAATAGGTAGGTGTTTTAGCAGTTTTCCTGCTAAAAGATGGGTATGTTTTAGCAGTTTTTTTGCAAAAAGATGGGTGTGTTTTAGCAAATTTCTGCAAAAATCCACCTATTATTTCAAAATCAGGAAATGAAATAACTCCATCCTTTCAATCCTTATTGAAGTTATTATTGATAAATTAAAATACCAAAGCCCAAAAGAACAATAACCACAAACCTCAAACCACAAACTTTTTAACTCTCCTATGCTTGTTAAAAAACGTTAAGAATCATCAAGCGTTACCTTCTCTTTGGATTTGTAAGCCTATATTTGCTTATTCAAATGAACAAAAAACTCAAAATAATTACGCTTTTTCTGCTTGTTTTGCCTTTATTTTCAATAGGAGGGAATTCCCTTTCTATTTTCTCAGGCAATCCACCAAAAAGTTTCGATTCCACAATTTGCAAGGGATATTCTTTCTTTAAGAAAAAAGGGATACAACTTGATTCCTGCAGCGATTTGAAGTTGTACAATGAGGTGTACGGTTGGCTTGGTGTTCCATACAGATATGGTGGTAAGAGCAAAGCCGGCGCTGATTGTTCGGGATTTGCTTCCTCGATCTATAAACAGGTCTATGGGATCAATGTTGGCGGCAGTGCCGGTGATATTTACAAAGCATTGAAGCCTGTCAATAAATCTGATCTGTGCGAAGGTGATCTTGTGTTCTTCAAAATTGGCAGTTCATATATCTCTCATGTGGGGATTTATTTGTCAAACAACAAATTTATCCACGCAACCTCATACGGCAGGTATGTCACAGTTGACGATCTTGATGAGGCATACTATAAAAGGTACTATTTCTCTGCAGGAAGATATTAGATCATTAAAGGTTTTCTAACCTGAAAATCTTTACAGTTTTAACCAATACCCTCTGATTCCTGAATCATTTTAATGATTGTTTCTGCTTTTATATTCTCTCCTTCAACAATGAGTCTGGACTGAAGGTAATAATGTTCTCTTTCCGCCAATAGTTCTTCAATCCGCTTCTTAATTTCATCTTTACCACTCAATTGTTTTAGTAGTGGCCTTGGACTTTTCGACTCCATGAGCCTTGAAGTGAGAATACCGGGGTTGAGTTTAATATACACTGAAATGCCATTGCTATTAATGAATTCCATATTTTCAAAATAACATGGTGTCCCGCCGCCTGTCGCAATCACAGCCTGATCATGAAGTAGCGTTTCTCTCAAACAATCGTGTTCCAGTTCCCTGAACTTGTCTTCACCTTCAATGGCAAATATATCATTAACACTGCGGCCTGCTTTTGCTTCAATCATTTTATCAAGGTCAATGAATTCCATATTCAGCCTGAGTGCCATTTTCTTTGCAAGGGTTGATTTCCCGCTTCCCATTGAGCCTACAAGATAAATACGCATATTGAGAGTTAAATTAAGTTGGTTTTTTGTTAGTGCGATAATACTTTCTTTCCCTATACTGAAAACTCCCGAAATTTTTCGGGAGTTTTCATATTTAACGGGGATTTAAAGATCAATTGCTGTTAAGGAAGTAATGAGATCCTGCCAACATATTGATGTTTCCAGCCTTCAAGTTCCTTCAACTGTATTCTGTAAACATAAACATCCATAACCAGGTCGCTTATTCCGCCTTTATTATTCTTTGTTCCGTTCCATGGTTCGGCTGAAGTTCCTGTCCATTTTGTTGTGTGGAAAACCACATTACCCCAACGATCAAAAATCATTTCATCATAATTATTCGGGTCAACACTGATCCCTCTTGGAGTGAAGACATCATTGGTTCCATCGCCATTAGGTGTGAAAACATTGGGAATGTAGAAGGCATAAATATCTTTAACCTTCACTGAATCGGTGACTGTATCGGTACAGCCATTGTTATCAGTCACGATCAAAGTGATGATATAAGTACCCAGATTCATATACTGATGATAGGAAGTGTTGCCTGTTCCGTCAGGAGTTCCATCACCCCAATCCCAGAGCCAGCCAACCACACCACTTGAAGAATTATCCAATACTGAAACAGGTCCATCCATTAAAGTCAGTATCCTGGGATGAATAGAAAATCCTGCAGTCGGTCCATTAGTTTCCCCAACTGTTACGGATTCGATAACAATACAGTTTGAGTCATTTACCGTAACGGTGTAACCACCCTGTGTAAGACCTGTTGCCTGTGGAGTAGTCTGACCATTGCTCCAAAGATACGTATATACTCCGGTTCCTCCAATTGCAGTAACTGTTGCAGACCCATTAGCCTGATGACACATTTCATTTGAAGAGATAATAGATACAGTAGGTCCCGGCAGATCCTGAATGTTTACAGTATTTATTGCCGTGCAATTGTTGACATCGGTAACAGTAACGGCATAGTTTCCGGCAACTACATTTTGAAGGATATTTGTATATTGAGGTGGTGTGCTATTCCACTGGTATGTATAAGCCGGAGCGCCACCGCTTGCAGTAACAACAGCGCCTCCGTTTGCATTGCCGCAACTTGCATTGGTAATACTTGTGATTGCTGCTGAAGGACCAGGCAAATTATTAACTATTACCTGGTCAGTAGCGGTGCATGTGCCACTGCCAACCGTAACTGTGTATGTGCCCGCAGGAAGACTCGTAGCGGTAGAAGTATTTTGAACAGGCGTAGTACTCCACGTATAAGTGAATGATCCAAGCCCACCATTCGCCACAACTGTCGCTGTTCCGTTGGAATGTCCGCAATTTTCATCTGTACTATCTGTAGTAAGACTCATTTGTGCAGTAGAACTTACAACTCCGCTAATCGCCGATGAACAGGTAGTGGCATCTGTTATTGTGACTGTGTATGTGCCCGACGGAATATTTGAAGCTGTAGCCGTATTCTGAGGGGGAGATGTATTCCAGGCATATTGGTATGGGGGTGTTCCTGTAGTCGGAGTGATGGTAATTGAGCCATCACTTGCTCCACAATCTGATGGCGTGGATGTAATAGTTCCGCTAGGAGATTGATTAGTAGTCACAGTCGCCGAAGCGGTGTTACTACAACCTCCGCTTGCAGTAGCAGTGACTGTATAAGTTGTTGTTGTGGTAGGCGATTCCACCACAGTAGCGCCTGTCTGTCCATCACTCCATGTATAAGAATAACCACTACCGGTAGCGCTGAGTGTAGCAGGTGCGCCTGCACATACATTAGTTGAATTTACGGTGAAAGTAACAGGTTGCACATTTAATACCAAACTTAAAGACATAGTACAACCCTGAACAGATGTACAAGTACAAGTAACTGTGGTTCCATTTACAGGATTATTAATCGTTTCAGTTTGTCCGCTTCCACCGGTACTCCAGGAATAGGAAGCAAACCCTGCCGGAGCTGATAATATATCCTGAGTTCCTGTGCATAGTTGTTGCAATGTTAAAGATCCGCAATGACAGGCGATATATGCATAACCAAAATGAGCGCCCTCAGCACAGTCGTAGGTTGTGAAAAGAATAGTAACAGGGTGTCCCATATATGCACTTAAATCAACCCCAACAGTTGTCCAATCTTTCCAGTGATCGGGTTCTCCATCAGCAGCATGTGTTGCATCTTGCCAACCAGTAATTCCAGCACTGGATGAGACTTCATATTCTCCACAAGTTGGGTCAAAAACATGCTGAAGTGAATCCAGAACATAAATTGTAAACTTTGGCTGGTCGGTAACAACATGTCCCGGGTCTTCCAAAACGACTGCATACTGGTAAGTGAAAACAATATTCGATGCATTTACATTTATAGTGTAAGCAAGTCTTTCAGCTCCGTAGTTGGTATTTTCATTTCCCAACCTTGCGCAAGAAGTTCCTCCCGGTGGTATTGTCCACAACAAATTGTTGGTATTTGGATCATAATATCCCTGATTAATTATAGTCTGTTGTCCGGCATCTGTGGGTAGAGAATTTGTAGTCCCCTGGTTAATTCCAATAACCTGGTTGTTAAAACTGCCTCCGCTGTTCTCACCGGTTGTACCAATCCAGTTGGTAAAGTCTGCATTAGAAAAATCAGCATTGAAGCACTGCGGGTAAATTTTTGCGGATAACGCAAGCATGAAAAATAGTAGAAATAGTTTTTTCATAATTCTAAAAATTCATTTAGATCGTAATTATTCAACTTTCAAAATAGTAATAAAACCAGTATTGTCAACAGTTCTTTCTTCAGTTTGTGAAACAATATTGTAATACTGCGATTTTCAAAAACTTTCCAAAATTACTAAAGAAATGCGATTTTCAAAGTGATAGACGATATTTTTTTGAATTCGTTGCCATCGTCCCTGATTAATTTCATTATTGATGGAAAATTAAAGCGACCAGTATTTTAAACATTTCTGATTCTGAATACAGAATTGTCCTTGTTTGTTGATATTTAAATGGATTTATTAGTTTCTATTTTACTGTTTAAGAGGAAAAATGTTTCATTAACTTTTACAGAAACTGAATTGTGAATTTCAAAACCCAAACAACAGTTTGTAGTCTTGCAGTGATATAATCTCCTTTATCCAGGCATTCAATAATGACCAATGACTAATGACTACTGACTACTGACTACTGACTAATGACTATTGACCAATGACTATTGACCAATGACAATTGACTATAATCATTGAAGCAATAGCATTGTTAAGAAAGTGCTGATAAAATCTTTTCCACAATTATTCAATTATTCCTTTTAATACATAATTTTGCAAAAAAAATTAGAAAATGGATTTAAAAAATTTGGTGTCTATTCCCGGAAAGCCCGGATTATATAGGATAGTGTCGCAGGTAAAAAGCGCAACAATAGTTGAATCACTGGTTGACAAGTCGAAATTTCCGATTTATATGTCCGATAAAGCATTGGAGCTGGAAGGTGTTGCAATTTACACACAAGGAACAGAAGTTCTGTTGAGAGATGTGATGGACATTATTTATAAAAAGGAATCAGGCGGACCCGGTATTGAAGCAAAATCTGATCCGGTGCTGGTAAAGAAGTACTTTGAAGAAATATTGCCTGATTATGATAAGGACAAAGTTTACCTCTCTGATATGAAAAAGGTATTAAACTGGTACAATTTCCTTCAATCTCACGGTTTGATCAAAATGGAAGAGAATCCTGAAGTGAATGAGAATCCTGAAGTGAAAGAGGATGAAAAACCGGAAGAAACCAAATAGAAAACAGCATACAAAAACTGAAATATTCTTCAGGTGAAAAAAATAATACAGGATTTCGAAGTCAGGGAAAACAAGAGCCTGAGTAATGTTCATTTTATTCTTGAACTAAGATCACCTTCCGAGCTTCCTGATATTTTCCCGGGACAGTTTGCCGAAGTGCTTGTCCCCGGTGCTACTCATACTTTTTTAAGAAGGCCGTTCTCCATCCATGATGTAGATTTCAAAAACCACACAATAAGTTTTTTTATCAAATGTGTTGGCGAAGGATCTACCAAACTCCGCACATTGCAGAAGGGCGACATGCTAAATGTGATGTTGCCTTTGGGCAATACTTTTGGTCTTGATCTGACAGGAAAAGCACTGCTTGTTGGTGGCGGTTGCGGCGTTGCTCCTTTATTTTTCCTCGCAAAATGTCTGCATGAAAAAAATATTGCTCTCGATATTCTGTTTGGAGCCTGTCGCAAAGAAGATATTTCGCTGGTAAATGAAATGGAAAAGTTTGGGAATGTCCATGTCACAACGGAAGATGGCAGCATGGGAGAAAAAGGATTGGTCACGGCACATACTGTTTTGAAAGATATCTCATCCTACTCCAAAATATTTTGCTGTGGTCCCGAACCAATGATGAAAGCTGTGGCAGCTCTTGCCAAAAAGAATTCTGTGGACTGTGAAGTATCGCTCGAAAATACCATGGCCTGCGGCCTCGGAGCCTGCCTGTGTTGCGTAACCGAAACTGTTGAAGGCAATAAATGTGTTTGCACCGACGGGCCTGTGTTTAATATTAACTCACTCAAATGGCAGATCTGAAAGTATCCATAAAAGGTCTTGAATTTAAGAATCCCGTACTTACTGCTTCGGGAACTTTCGGCTACGGGCCGGAATACGAAGATTTCTTCAATATTGATCATCTCGGTGGCATCATAGTTAAAGGCACCACGCTTGAGCCGCGCGAAGGAAACCCTTATCCTCGCATGGCCGAAACAGCCTCAGGTATGCTCAATGCTGTGGGTTTGCAAAACAAAGGAGTGGATTATTTTATTCAAAATATCTATCCGAAAATAAAAGGCTACAAAACAAATATCATTGTCAACGTTTCGGGTTCGAAGATCGAGGACTATGTGGCTGTTGTTGAAAAGCTGAACGACCTTGATAATATCCCTGCCATTGAACTGAACATCTCCTGCCCGAATGTGAAACTCGGAGGAATGGCATTTGGCACAAGCTGCGAATCGGCTGCTGAAGTTACAAGCGTCATCAGAAAAGCCTATAAAAAAGTGCTGATCGTAAAGCTTTCGCCAAACGTTACAAGCATAGCCGAGATTGCGAAATCTGTTGAGGGCGCCGGCGCTGATTCGGTTTCGCTTATTAATACGCTGCTTGGAATGGCCATCAATACCGAAACACGCAGGCCTGTTTTATCAACTGTTACCGGCGGCCTTTCAGGTCCAGCTGTAAAACCCATTGCTCTCCGCATGGTGTGGCAGGTAGCAAAGGCCGTGAAGATCCCTGTCATTGGGTTGGGTGGAATAATGACCGCCGACGATGCCATTGAGTTTATGCTTGCAGGAGCCACCGCAATTCAGGTGGGCACTGCAAATTTTATTGATCCGCAGGTTTCAATAAAGATAATGCAGGGAATAGAAAATTATCTTGTCCGCCACAACATCTCTTCAGTGAAGGAACTGATAGGGGGGATGGTTTGCTGATAAAACATCTCCTTCAAAATTCAACACTTTATTATCTGACCAATGTTATTGATCCATGCATTTCGTATGGTACCTTGTCAAATCCTTTCGCGCTTACGATATAGTAGTACGTGCCTGCGCTCGCCGTTTCGCCGCTTTTTGTTTTTCCATCCCATCCTTTGGCGACATCTGTCCAATCATAAATTTGTTTTCCCCAGCGGTTAAAAATTACACAATTGAATGAGGCAATGCCCTGTGACTGCATCATAAACTCATCGTTTATGTTGTCGCCATTTGGCGTGAAGACATTAGGAATAGTGAGCAGTGAAGGCTTCTCCGTAATGATCGTAAGTGAAATTGTATCGGAGCAATTATCCGGAGAACCACTATTGACAATCAGTACCACATTGTAAGTGCCCGCAGTGGTAAAAACATGTTCCGGGTTCTGATCGGTTGATATACTTCCATCTCCAAAATTCCATGAATAATTCGACGCTCCTGAGCCTGTAAAAGTAAAATTGACTGTCAAAGGAATGATACCGCTATCAGGAGCTGCTGTGAAACCTGCCGTGATATAAGTGTTGTTGATTATGGTTGCCACATCATCAGTTGAGCAGTGATTGGCATCTTCAACGGTAACACTATATGTACCGGGACAAAGTGAGCTGATTCCTGAAGTTGACTGTGTGTTGCTCCATGTATAAACATACGGCTGCACACCACCGCCAACAACGGAAGTTATCTGTCCATTGCAATAGTTTACGCAACTTTGATTCGTTGAATTAAGATTTAGCGTAAGCTGATTGGGTTGAGTAACCACAGAGGAAACAGTATTCGTGCAGCCATTACCATCAGTTATTGTGACTGTATAAGTACCTGCTGCGAGATTTCCTGCAATCGCTGTGTTTTGCGAAGGTGTGGAATTCCACAGATAGCTATAACCCGCAATTCCTCCGCTCAAATTCGCTGTCAGGCTGCCGTTATGCTGACCGAAACACTGCACAGGAACCACATTGCTGATGGAAGAAACCATTGGCGAAGGCTGATAAATTACATCACTCAGTGTGGTCGTACATCCTTTATTATCCGTGACAGTCACTGTATATGTTCCTGCAGGAATATTGGAAGCAGTAGCTGTTGACTGCACAGGAACGGTGTTCCAGACATAAGAATAATTCGGTGTTCCTCCTGTAACGCCAACGGTAATGCTGCCATTACTTTGTCCGTTGCATCGCACTGAATCTGCATTTGTCAATGAAACAATGAGCAGGGGAGGCTCTGTGATTGTCGCCGAAGATGTGGCCGTGCAGGCATTCATGTCTGTGATGGTCACAGTATATGTGCCGGCAATGAGGTTTGCCAAAGCCGCCGTATCTGCAGCGTTTGACCAGGAAAAAGTGTATGGCGATATTCCTCCGCTTGCAACAGCAGCAACGCTTCCATTGCTCAGTCCGTAACATGTGACTTGTGTTAATCCAGAAAATGTAGCAGCGAATTGTGCAGGCTGATCAACAGTGGCGGTGTTGGTGCTCGTGCATCCCACGCTGTCGGTGACTGTGACTGTATAAACTCCTGCAATCAGATTGGAAGCTGTTGCCGTAGTTTGTGGCGGCATCGTGTTCCATGCATAAGAATATGCGGGTATCCCTCCATTTACATTCACCGAAACACTCCCGTTATTTTGCCCGTAGCAAACAACTGAATCAACATTTGCAACAGTCGAAACAAGCAAAGTTGGTTGAGTGATTGTGGCCGAAGTAGTGACTGTGCATCCATTGGCATCGGTAACAGTAACGGTATAAACACCGGCAACGAGGTTCACGGCTGAGCCGGAAGTCTGACCATTGCTCCAATGGTAAGAATATGCAAGAACCCCTCCTGTGACTGTGTCAATAATGCTGCCATTGTTCATGCCGTGGCATTGTAATGAATTCACGTGTGTCAACAGCACATTCAGCAGTGGAGGCTGGGTAATTGTTATGGAGTCTATGGTAGAGCAGGCATTATGATCTGTTATTGTCACAGTATATGTTCCTGCACTCAGATTGTTTATTGCTGCCGTGCTTGCAGTGTTTGACCACGTATAAATATATTGAGGGACCCCTCCTGCAGCTATGGCAGTAACGCTTCCATTGCTTAATCCAAAACAGTTAACTTCCGTAACTCCTGAAAAAGATGAAGTAAGTTGTGAAGCCTGGCTGACAGTAGCTGAAAGGATGTTTGTGCAACCGGCGTTATCTGTCACCGTAACGGAATAATTTCCGGCTAAAAGGTTGGTAGCTATAGGTGATGATTGCGGTGGAATTGTATTCCAAACATAAGTATAGGCCGGTATTCCACCATTGGTATTTAAAGAAATACTCCCGTTATTCTGCCCGTTGCAAATTACAGAATCAACATTTGTAACCGTTGTCACAAGCAGTGAAGGCTCCGTAATCGTTGCCGAAGCAGAGGCTGTGCATCCATTGGCATCAGTAACAGTAATGGTATAAACACCTGCAATCAGGTTCACGGCTGTGGTCGAAGTCTGACCATTGTTCCAAAGGTAAGTATATGCCGGAAGCCCTCCATTGACAGTATCCACAATAATTCCGCTGCTCAGTCCCTGGCAAAGGTTATTGGTGACATGGGTAATTGCAGTAGTTGGACCCTGTGTGAAATTTACGAACAAAGTGGTGTCGTGGGTACATCCATTACCATCGGTTATTGTCACCGAATAATTGCCTGTTGCAAGTCCTGTAATTGTTGACGTGGTTTGTGAAGAAGGGCTCCAGTGATAAGTGTATGGAAAGGTACCTCCGGCGGCAGTCACTGAGGCAGTACCATCGGCGCGATGGCAGAATTCATTGGTAGTACCTGCGCTTGCTATAGAGAGCGCTTGCGGTTGGGTAATAGTGACACTGGCAGTCGTCACACAGGGTGAGCAACTCTGCATTGAAATGTCATCAAGTGCGAAATCATTGCCTGATGTGGCGGTATTCTGGTTCACAATGCAAATAACAGCGGTGGTATTGCTTCCTGAAAACCATGTTGCATAAAATTGATTCCATGCACAGGTTGTAGAAATTAAATTGAAAGGAGTGTTTAATAACTGACCGTTTATTGAAAACTGAAGTATGGCAGGGCTTCCGGGGTTTACCGATGTTGCCCATGTAGAGAAATCATACACTGTGTTGGGTGAAACAGCAATCGTCTGACAATAGACATCCACATTGGCGCCCGATGCGCCGTTGACGATCATCATGTTTCCTGTTCCGTTGGTATGATCACCGCAGGCGCTGAAGCCCGGATGGTATGTATGTGGATTGGTTGCTACATAAAATGTACCCTCAGGCTGAAGATTGGTCTGATAGGTGTAGCTGCTTGAAAAGCCAACGAAACCGGCACTGAAATCTCCGTTATTCACAAGCTCTATGCCCGAAATATTGCACGAAGCATCGGTGACAGTAACAGAATAAGTTCCCGGTGCCAGGTTCGAAATTGAAGCCGTGGTTGCAGCGTTCGACCATAGGTATGTGTAAGGCCCTGTACCTCCCGAAACATTTGCACTTGCTGTGCCATTATTCGCTCCGCCGTTGCAGGTGACGTTTACCTGAAGGGGATTTGAAACAAGCGTGCATTGCGAAAATAAATGACCGCAACATGCAAACACGGCAATGAAAGTGATAACAAAATATTGAAATAGTTTTTTCATAAGATTTCAAATTTTAGTACGAATAATAAACAAAAACGAAAACGGCAAGCTTGCAGATAAGGATACAAAGATAGATATTAATATCGGTAGTTATACGTAACTGAAATTATTTGAGCGCTTACTCTTTTATAAATTTCTTCGCAATAATTTCCTTGTCAGTTCTCACTTTGATGAAATACATTCCCTTCCTCAATTTGCTAATGTCAAACTCAGTGATTTTTTTATTCAATGTTTCTTTAAGCACCAATTGGGAATTGACATTGTAGATGGTGAGTTCGGCATTTTTAAAATTGTCCTTCATCTCAACAAATAAAAAATCATTCGTGGGATTAGGATAAAGCCACAGTTGTGGAAGATCCGGTTCAGAAGTTACCGGGTTTGAAAACCTGCCTCCACAGGGCGTTTCATTATTTCTGAAATATTTTCTGACGCTGTCAATTCTTTGATTCATTACAGTTATTGCAGCGGTTGCATTTGTGTCAACATAATCCCTGCCGAAAACAAAAGCAAGATCGAGTTCCTGCATATCGCCGGGTTTAAAAGTGAAAGGACCAGATGAGCCAAATAGCCGTCTGTCATCAGGAACATAATCTGCAATTTGTTCTGTCCAGTTAATAACTCCATTTGGTAACATACCTGCAGTGCCCCAATGACAAAAATCTGATTTTCCGGGAAACATAAATTTGCATGGTGGACCATAAGCCCCTGTATGTCCATATCCAGTTTCCCCATATTCCAAATAAGAACCATCTCTCCACAAACCTTTCAGGTAATGATAATACTCCATACCTGTATAAGGATCTGAGCAATAAATAGGATATTCAACAATCATAGATCCAACACCAAAGGGAATAAACCTTGTCATTCCATAACGCTCATCATCAATAATGCCATTTCCAAAATTAACACCGGTAACTCCTTCATCACATAGACCGGCAGGATTATCAATTCCATCATTATCCATTTTAGGACCTGCAAGAAATACCACAGCCTGTGCGGGTGGATGAGCGCCGTAAGTGAAGTATTGACCGGAATCATCTATGTTTTTACCATTGTAACCATACATAGCACTTCGGTCAACATCGCAACCTATGTAATCATCATAAGCATTTCCTATATCGGTATCAATGAAAGCTCCAAAGAATGTACTATCATAAGTTGTAGAGGAGCGATTATAAATTTTGTAGTTAATAAAAATAGTATTCCACAAAGCAGAGTCACTGCTGCATTTAAAGCTGTAAGCCATAGCATGTACTTCAATTCCTAGTTTATGTCCGCTGCTTTCAGTGTGGGAATATCTATCGTCATTAAAAATAAAATAAACAGTCTCGTCACCTTTGATAATGGGATAATCTCCTTCATAAGGGTTGTAAATTCCATCATTTCCGTAATCTTTAAAAGGAAACATAACTGCTGTCTGTCCCTGGGCTGTATTCCTATTTCCCGGCCAGTCAATGAGTGATTGAGGAGGAACATAATTCTGTTCCCAGCAATGTGCTAGATGATAGTCTATGTCCGACTTTTTTATTTTCCATATCCTGTTCCAATTTGAATTATATGCTGAATCGTAAACATTAGAAACAGGTCCTGCCCAAAAATCCCTTCCATTCTCATTGTATAATTGCCCTGCAACATGTACACTGTCTAAATTATCTTTGCCACCTACCCAAAGATTTCCTGCAAATATTGTACGTTTTCCACTTCCTTTGGGAACTTCGAATTTAGGCACATCATGAATAATAGTACTTGTAATTTCAGGGTTATGATGCCACCAGAATAAATCACCATCGGCATTGAAACCTGCATTGATATTGTTGATGTTTAAAGAATCTGCAGTAAATGAATTGTCAACATGGATATAAACCCATCCGTAACTGCTCATTATAGGGCTTCCATTATCTTTGATGGTGTATCGAAATGAATCTATTCCATTTGCAAAATTCGCCAAAGAAGTATATTGAAGGATACTGTCATTAATTTTAATGACAGAGCCATTATATGCCTGGGCTGCACCATAAACTTTAATAGAATCGCCGTCCATGTCAAAATCATTGTGAAGCACATTTATTCTAACAGTTCCTCTGAAAGTATGCGCCGTGTCGTTCACTGCTGTTGGTGCGTGATTCTGCCCGAAGGAAATTGAAATGATGCAGTGAATGGCTATGATGAGGAGGGTTTTTTTCATTGTTCCGATTTTGAAAATTAAGCTGTATTCAGAATTTCATTGCTTGGTAATTTTAAATTATAAAACAAGGATATTTGATTAAAGAAAATGATGTTGAAATGATATTCATAAGAGCATTCATTTCCTCTACAAATGTAAACATTTTTGAATAAAGTTTTTGATTCAAAGAATTTCTCAAAATAATTTCTTATCCCAAAGATTGTGGAGATCATTATTTGCATGATTTTTTTTTACTACCCAAAAGTCGCAAACAAAAGTACAAAACTTTTTTATGACATTGTGAGCTAAAAATAGGATGATATTTTTAAGTTTAGGAGACTTTTGATAGTAGCCGAACACACCACCCCCTTTCC
>Ga0073936_10001678_pt1 | contig 33937 bp, 25 predicted proteins | sample AliMusrvi5mmetaG_FD_87041 | JGI IMG/M metagenome (GOLD analysis project Ga0073936, IMG submission 87041) | Freshwater lake bacterial and archeal communities from Alinen Mustajarvi, Finland, to study Microbial Dark Matter (Phase II) - Alinen... | ecosystem: Environmental > Aquatic > Freshwater >...
ATGCTGGATGACGGTCAGACTGGTAATATTAACGATCTGATCGGGAAAATGTTTTACATCCGTCGTTTAAATGATCGCGAAGAGGCTTTGGGCAACACGCCGTCAAGGGCTGACCCTAATCTGCCCAAATCCGGACGGCGGGCAAGCGGATTGCCCTTCGACTTTGCTCAGGGCGGGAGGGGGCGGATGGACGAAGTGGACGGGGTGGACGAAGTGGACGGGCGTGAGGCAACTGCTATTTGTTATTCTTAGGGCTGCCCCCTCGGCTGCCTCTCCGGCGTTTTGTTGGGCGTCCTCAGTTCCAGTTTCTCCCGCAGGAAGTCCTCAAGCAAGACCCCTGGTCTGTCTTTCACCTCACGCATTACATTGTCGTGCGCTTCGGCTTCGTTCCCGCGAGGATCGACGACGAGTGGCACCATCTCGTGTGAAGGACTTTGTTCCTGAATCCGGAACACACTCTGGGAACCGGAACGTGGCTCCCAGCCGCGTTCGGTTCGGCCGAGGCAGATGAGGTACACGCCGTTGATTTCGAGCCAGTAACTCATGTGGGTTCCGAAGAGTAGCAGGCCGTAACGCGGGCGGTCCTCCTCCGGCGGGTTCCTAACCCAGTCCGTTCCGATCAGGAAAGTGAAAGTGTCCGACTGCTTGAGTGGCCCGCGGATCGACCTGCCCACCGCGAATGTGGCGTGGAACTCTACGCAATCATTGGTTATCGAACGGTTCAGGCTGATGACTCTGGCGACCACGATCGCGTCGGCCTTTGCGAAGTCCGATGCTGCGTGTGTAGGCAACCAGTTTGTCGGGGTGTAAGCAGTTGCCAGTGTGGCCCAGCCCCAGCCGGCAAGTATGGCCAATCGTTTCATCATTTCCCGCCCAACAGTGTTATTAAGTGTTGCAAAATCTTGCCTGTGACAACTCCCCTTGGCTTGTGATTTAACACCAAATCCTGCGGTTGGGCAAGCGGATTGAAGTGGGAAAGACTGTTAGGTTGTAGGCTTTTAGACTGTCAGGGGGAAGTTTTCCAGGTCCTTTGACAATTCGGCACTTCGGCAAGCTCAGTACGGGCAGGCTCAGCCGGGCCGGACGGTAAAGAGCTTCCTTCACCCGTGACGCAAGGTCACGGGGATCGGGGCGGGGCGCGGACGGAATGGACAGGGTGGACAATTTCAGCCGTGGTGAATCTGCTTCCGCTTTTGCCTCCTGCCGGGTAAACCGGCAGGGAGGCCCGGAATGCAACGCACGCAAAAGGGCGCAAAGTTCAAAGCTGGGCGCGAGTTTGGCGGGCGTGCAGCCAGAGCACGGCCAGCAACAGCGCGGCATACCAGCCCCACAGCAGCAGCATGGGGACATGGTCGACCTGGAACATGCCGTACGGGACACGGCTGGCATGGCCCGTGAGCCACAGCATGGCATCGATCAGCACCAGGTTGGCATGGTTGAAGATGACCGCCAGGAACGGGACGCACGAACCCAGCAAGAGCGTCATGCACCCGGTGAAGAGCACCCATGACGCCAGCGGCACCACCAGCAGATTGACCGGCAGGGCCATCAGGCTCGCCTGCCCGAACCACAGCGCATTGACGGGCGTCACCACCAGCCACGCGGTGAGGGACATCATGCACAAGGTCCCCAACTCCCGCACGATCCCCCTGCCCCAACGGCGAATGCCAGTCAACGGCTCAATGACGAAGGGGTCGCGTTCCATGCGGCGGAATGTGAGACGCATGAGAACGGGATAGACCCAGACCAGCCCGAGCACGGCGAGGTAGGACATCAGAAAGCCCAGGTCAAACAACTGGTCCGGCGCCACGCCGACAATCAGCAGGGCGGAGGCGGCCAGCGATGTCATCGCGTCCGGCCGCCTGCCCAGCAGCGGGGCCATCCAGTACATCAGCGCCATGATGCAGGCGCGTATCGCACTGGACTGGAAGCCGGTCGCATAGGTGTACAGGGCCAAGGCCGGCGCCAGGATGACAAACCAATGCATGCGGGAGACGCGCATCCCGCGCAGCAGGAGCAAAACGATCCCGCATATCACGACCACATGCGAGCCGGAAATCGCGATCACATGCATCGTGCCCGTGACCACAAACATTCTTTTGACCTCGTAGGGCATCTCGGCGCGATAGCCCAGGATAAGCGAATGAAGCAGACGGAATTCCAGTGGGTGGTCTTCAATGCCCAGCGTCAACATTTCCGCCGCGCGGCGGCGCAGGTCGTAGCTCCAGGCGACGACCGGGTTGCCATGGCCACCCGACTGCCATTTGGCATCATGGCCACGAACGGCCAACACCCGTTGCTCGCCGGTCAGGTCGTCCATCAAGCCGCGATAGCGGTTGGTCACGAGCTGGCCGGTCATCTGCCACTGGTCGCCATAGACCGGGCCGCGCATGCCGCGCGGCGCGGACCAACGCACATGGAGCGGCACGCCGCCAGCATCAGGCTGGAAATTGAAACGCCGCAGTTCCATGCGGTTGCCGGAAGAAAGCCACACATCCGGGTCGTCACAGACTTTGCCGCTGAGGGTCACCGCACCGCCCGGCGCATCCAACGGGCCGTGCAACTGGCCGATGAACAGCCGCGTGCGGACAGCCGCCGCGCACAGGATGACGGCCAGCAACAGGAGGGTGATCAGGCCGCCCAGCCAGGGGCGCAGGCGCGATGTCGACGGCAGGCGGCGGCGGAGCAGCCACAGGGCGGCCGACACGGCGACGGCAGTCCAGGCGGAGGGAAGGCCCAGCCAGCGCGGGGAGACGCTGTAAAAGGCCAGCAAGGTGCCAAGCAGCCAGGCGCCGGTGAGAGCCAGCAAGGGACGACGTATGCTGTTGCGTTTTTCGCTCATGGCAGGAACTTAGGGTTCAGGGTTCGGGGTTCAGGAAAGAGATTTTCTCGCAAAGTCGCAAAGGGCGCAAAGATTCAACAGATGAAAAGAAAAGAGTTTTAACTACGAAATACGCAAAAGGCACGAAAGGAACAGTAAATTCAAATCCTGTTTTTTCGTATATTTCGCGTGTTTCGTAGTAAAAAATTCCCATCTGTGTGACCCGTGGGCGGTTCCGTTTACCCTCTTGCCTGAACCCCGAACCCTGAACCCTATCTTCCGCCCTTTACAGCCCGGCGGCCAGGCGTGCGAGGTGGCGGGACATGGCGTCGGAGGTTTCGGGTGCGACCATGGCGATGGAGGTGGAGGCTTCATGGAAGATGGACTCGGCCACCTCCTGCACATCTTTGGCGGTCACGGCCTGGATATTCCTGATGGCATCCTCCGGCGGCAGGAATTTGCCATAGGAGATCATGTTGTCGCCGACCCACAGCATCTGGTTGGTGGTGCTCTCCAGACCGAGCCGCAACTGGCCGACCACGTAGTCACGGGCGCGCTTCATCTCGGCCGGGGAGACGGGCTTTTCCTTCATGCGCCGGATTTCGCGCAGGATCAGCTCCACGGCCTTGAGCGTGCGCTTGCGGTCCAGCCCGGCGCTGACGACCAGCGCGCCGGTCTCTTCAAACAGCTGGAAGCTGGAGTGCACGGAGTAGGCCAGGCCGTGTTTTTCACGCACCACCTGGAAGAGCCGCGAGCTCATGTTCTCGCCCAGCACGGTGTTGAGGATGCGCAGCGCGAAGCGGCGCTTGTCATGCCGCCCGAAAATCCGGACGCCCATGGCCAGATGGGTCTGCTCGATATCCTTGCCCTGCAGGACCAGCGGCGCCTGCCGGGTCCGCGCGGTCACGCGCGGCGGAGGGGGCAGCCTGCGCCCCTGCAAGCCGCCGAAGAACTGCTCGACCAGGCGCACGCACCCGCCATGCTCCACCTTGCCGGCAAAGGCGACCACCGTATTGGCGGGGACGTAGGCGGAGCAGCGGAAGGCATCAATACGCCTGCGGTCCATGGCAGCCAGGGATTCCGGCGAGCCGATGATGGGACGGCCGAGCGAATGGCCCTTCCACAGGGCGTCGGTCAGCAACTCCTGGACCACCTGCTGGGGCTGATCGCGGTACATCATGATCTCCTCGACAATCACGCCGCGCTCCTTGACGATATCCTCCTCGGCCATGCGGGGAGACCGGTACATGTCCGTCAGCACATCCAGCGCCAGGGTCATCTGGTCGCGCGCCACGCGGGCATAGTAGCAGGTGCTCTCCTCCTGCGTGAAGGCATTGAGGTAGCCGCCGCGGCCCTCGATGGCCATGGAAATCTGTTTGGCGGAGCGGCGCTTCGTGCCCTTGAAAAGCAGGTGCTCCAGGAAATGGCTCACGCCGGCCATGGCATCGGTCTCATAGCGCGAACCCACGCCGATCCAGATGCCCATGGTCACGCTCTCCACCCGGGGGATCGCGGAGCTGATCACCCGCAATCCATCCGGCAACACCGACAGCTGCACATCCATCAACATAAAAATCAGACCTTTCCCTGGCCGACTTCCTTCAACAAGTCCGCCAGCGTGACCCTGCCCTCATACAATGCCTTGCCCACAATGACCCCGTCGAGATTCGCCAGCCGCAGATCGCGCAGCGCGCGCACATCCGCCACCCTGGAAACGCCGCCCGAGGCCACCACGCGGCATTTGACCGCGCGGCACAGCTCCGTGACCGCCTTCACATTGGGGCCGTCGAGCATGCCGTCGGTCGCGGTGTCGGTATAGATCAGGGTTTTGACGCCAGTCCGGTCGGCGGTGCGCGCCAGGTCCACGGCGGAGAGCGCGGAGGTTTCCACCCAGCCCTTGATCTGCACTCGGCCGGCGCGGGCATCAATGCCCACCACCAGCTTTTCGCCAAATTCACGGGCCAGCGCCTCCAATTTTTCCGGCTCGGCAAAGGCGCGGGTGCCGATGATGGCGCGCGCGGCGCCGGCATCCAGGATCGCGCGCAGGTCCGCATCCGTCCGCAATCCGCCGCCCACCTCGACCGGGATGGAAAGGGCGCACGCGATGCGGCCGATGACCTCCGTGTGGACCGGCCGGCCCTGGAACGCGCCGTCCAGATCCACCACATGCAGGTACGTTGCGCCGGCGGCCTCCCACTGGCGGGCCATGTCAACCGGGTCGCCGGAATAAACGGTCACCTCGTCGGCGCGGCCCTGGCGCAGACGCACGCAGCGGCCCTCCTTGAGGTCAATGGCGGGGAAGATGGTAAACATAAGGCGGCGCTTCCTTAAATACGGCCCTTGCTGGACGGCACGGAGCGCTCGCGCGGATCGATCTCGCACGCCGCGCGCAGGGCGCGCGCCAGCGACTTGAACACCGCCTCATAGGCATGGTGCGCCTCATCGCCGCGCAGCTGGTCAACGTGGATGTTCATCCGGCCCTGGGTGACAAAGGCGCGCAGGAACTCACCCATCAGGCTCAGGTCAAAATCAAGGATGCGGCGTTTCCGGCAGGCCATGTTATGCACCAGATAGGGCCGGCCGCCCAGGTCCACCACCGTGCGGCAAAGCGCCTCGTCCATGGCGACATAGCTCACGCCATAGCGGCGCACGCCCTTGCGGTCACCCAGCGCCGTGTCCACAGCCTTGCCGAGCACCAGGCCGACATCCTCAATGGTGTGGTGGTAATCCACGTCCGTATCGCCTTTGGCGACCAGCTTCAGGTCCAGCAGCGAGTGCCGCGCAAAGAGCTCCATCATATGGTTGAAAAACGGCACGCCGGTTTCAATTTCGCACCGGCCCGAACCGTCCAGATTCACATCCACCCGGATATCGGTTTCCCGCGTCTTGCGGATTTCGATTCCCTTTCGCATCTTCATCACACGCCTCCTTTTTCCGCCATCTGTTGCAACGCAGCGACCAGCGCATCGGCCTCCGCGTCAGTGCCGACCGTGATGCGCAAATAGTCCCCGGTCCGCTCACCCGGGAAATAGCGCACCAGGATCTTCCGGCGCCGCAGCCCGTCAAACAACGCGGCCGCCGCCGTGCCCGCCGGGGGTTTCACCCACAAAAAATTGGTCTCCGAATCGGTCATGGTATAGCCCAGGCCGAGCAGGGCGGTGCGCAGGCGCGCACGCGTGGCCTTGATCCTGCCGGCGCTCTCCCGCATGTAGGCCTGGTCATTCACCGCGGCCAGCGCCAGTCGCTGCGCCAGCATGTCGAGGTTGTAGGAGTCCTTGACCTTGTACATGGCGGCGATCAGCTTCGCCGAACCCACCGCATAGCCCACCCGCAAACCGGCCAGGGCATAGGATTTGGACAGCGTGCGCGCCACGATCACATTCTCCAGCCGCAGGGCGAGGTCCATGCAGTTCTCCTCGGCGAAATCCACATATGCCTCGTCAATGACCACCACGCCTTCATAGCCGCAGCAGAACGCCTCGATCTCCGCCTTGGGATAGCGGATGCCGGTGGGAGCATTGGGGCAGGTCAGAAAAAAGAGCGGCGCAAAATCGCGCGGCGGCCGGCGCCAGTCAAACTGCGGGCCCAGCGCCACGGGCTTGCCGGGAACCGCGCGGATCTCCGCCAGCACCGGATAGAGCGAATAGGACGGATCAAAATAGCCGATGCAGCCGTCATCCTCGACAAATGCGCGGGTGCACAGGGCCAGCACCTCATCCGAGCCGTTGCCGGCAAAAACCTGGTCCAACGAGGCGCCATGAAGTTTCGCGATCGCCCCGCGCAGCTCGCGGCAGACGGGGTCGGGGTAAAAGCGTAGGCGGTCCCCGCGCAGCGCCTCGACCACGCGCGGCGACGGCGGATAGGGGTTTTCATTGGTGTTGAGCTTGATGATGCCGGGGTCCCCGGGCTGCTCGCCGGGGACGTAGCCGCTCATCGCTTCCACCGATTTTCGTATGTATGTCTTCATATTTGCAACTACCGTATGAAAGGCAGATTGCATTTCGAACCCCAGCCGCCAGAGGCGGAGATTTTTCTCGCCAAGGCGCAAAGGGCGCAAAGAAATACAACCTGCGGTTCGCCCCACTTCTTCCTGAACCCCGGACCCTAAGTTTAACTTTTCTTAAAGCGGATTGCCGCGGAGCGGGCATGGCCATCCAGACCCTCCACCCGGCCAAAGGCCTCGATCACCGGCAAGGCCGCTTTCAAATCCTTGCGGGTATAGGCGATCAGGCTGCTGCGCCGCCTGAAATCGTCGACCGTCAGCCCGGAGAACATGGCGGCCGAGCCGCCGGTGGGCAGGACATGGCTCGGACCCGCAACGAAATCACCCGCCGACTCGGGCGTCCATGGCCCGATGAAAACCGCGCCGGCGCAGCGGATCTTGCGCCGCACGCTGCCCGGATTGCGGACCAGCAGCTCCAGATGCTCCGGCGCAAAGCGGTTGCACAAGGCCACGCCCGCCGCCAAATTGTCCACCACCACAATCAGGATGCCGTTGCGGTCGGCGACCTTGCGGACCAGCGCCGCGCGGCCCAGGGTGGCGGCCTGCGTCTCCAGCGCGGCGCACACGGCTCCGGCCAGCGTTGCGGAGGTGGTCACACACAATGATTTTTCAAAGCCCGTGCCGTGCTCCGCCTGCGAGAGCAGGTCGGCGGCCACGTAGTCCGGATCCGCCGAGCCATCCGCCAGCACCGCGATCTCGCTGGGACCGGCCACCAGATCCAGCGCCACATCGCCATACACCACGCGCTTGGCCGCGGTCACATAGGGGCCGCCGGGGCCGACGATCTTCTGCACGCGGGGAATGCCCGTCACGCCATAGGCCATGAGCCCGACGGCCTGAATGCCGCCAATCTTATAAATCTCGGTGGCGCCGGCCTGTTCCAGCGCATAAAGCAAAAAGGGATTCACCGCGCCATCCTTGCCGCAGGGCGTGCAGGCCACGATCTCCTTCACGCCCGCCACTTTGGCCAGCGTGGCCGTCATCAGCGCGGTGGAGGCCAGCGGCGCGGTGCCGCCGGGAACATAGACACCCACGCGCTCATAGGGCACAAACTGCTCGCCCAGCCAGCCGCCGCCGGGCGTCCGGATGGTCCAGTCGTGCTTGATGCCGGCCCGGGCAAAGCGCCCGATGTTGCGGCGCACGGTGGCCACCGCCTTGCGGAAAGCCGCATCAATTTTGCCGCGCGCCTGCGCCAGCTCATCCGCCTGCACCCTCACCCCGGACGGGGAAAGGCGGACCCCTTCAAATTCTTCAATGTATTTGAGCACCGCATCCCAGCCACGGCCGCGGATATCGGCCAGCACGCTGCGGGCGGATTCCTCCGCACGGGCGTCAAAGGCCGGACGGTGCAAAAAACGCTCCACCTCGTTCGAGCGCCCGCCGGCTTTCAAAACCACAATCTTGATGTTCATAATCTGCCCAGGTTGTTTAGACTGAAGGCTGAAGACTGTCAGGTTCACACACTGACCGGAACAAAACGCCCCAAACCTTCACGATCCCCGCCTGATCATCCACACGATTGCCTGCAACCATCTTTGAAACAACGGATACTATAACCCGTAGCTGACCGTGAGGCGACCAGAAAATTGCCGGCCGCTTTTCCCGGCCTTGGCCTGCCGCACCAGCCGCACCAGCGCCGCGGCCAATTCGGGCGAATCGGGCGCGGACTCCATGAACACATGCGTCAGGGCGCCGTCCGCATCGCCGGACACCCGCAGCACCGCCTGCCATGACGGCAATTTGCCATAGGCCGCCACATCGGCCAGATTGGACGGCAGCTGCAAATCCACGGCCGCCAGCGACGGCGACAGCTCCGTGATCAGGGACGGGGCCTGCCGGTCAGGGGCAACGGCAAACAGCGCCGGCAGAGCCAGCACCGGCTCATAATCGCTCCTGCGCCGGGCCGCCGCGGCATCCAGGGAGTCACGGTCCTCCGCCACCACCGCCGACGACGCCGGACGTTCCAGAAACCTGGGATGGCTGTTGAGCCACACGCGGCTGAGCGCCGGCATGCCCGAATCGCTGCGGATGGGGCCGATCGTCTCCAGCATATCCATGAACGGCAGCGCGGTCCTGGCAGACCCATCCGCACGGCCCGGGGAAAAAACCACGCGCATGGTGGAGCGCACCCGGCCGGCCACCGCGGGCCGGCGGTTTTCCATCCAGGCGCCCCACAGCAGCATGCAGACCACCGCCACCACAAGGGTGGCGCCGTCGGTGTGCCGCCAGAAGCGGATATCGAACCGCGCACGCATAAGCGTTTACTTCCCCCTGCCCGTTTCCGCCACACGCTCCGCCAGATTGACCGACCGGATGCCGGCATCCTGCGCCATGTTCATCAGCCGCATGACCGTGCCATGCATCACATGCGAATCGGCATAAAGCACCAGGGCCGCCGTCGCGTTGCGCGCCGCGCTGCGGGCAAGTTTATCCTGGAGCTGCGCCATCTGCGCCTCATTGCCGAGCAGATAGCGGGCATCGTCAAAGACCACGATCTCCTGGGGCGCGCCGGAGGCATCCCGGATGGCGAGCACCACCGCCGCCATGCGGTTGGCCGTGCCACCGCTGAACGCCGACACCGGCAGATCCACCACCACCCCCGGCTGCACTGTCAGCCGCCGGTCGAACCACATGAAGAAAATCAGCAGCAGCACCAGGTTGAGCCACGGCGCCATGCTGATCAGCCCCTGCCCGATCCGGCTCTTCGGGAAGAAGCGGGTGCGCAGGCCGTTGGTCGGCCGCACGATGTTAAGATAAAAAGTCTCGCTCATTGGATTTTCACCGACGGGGCCGGCTCCGCAGTTTTCAGGAACGACATGATCTCCGACGCCGCCCGCTGCATGTCGAGCACAATGCGGTCGATCTTGACCACGAGCAGGTTGAACGCGGCATAGCTCGGAATGGCCACGGCGAGCCCCCCCGCGGTGCACACCAGCGCCTTCATCAGCCCGCCGACGACATCGCCCGACTGCACCAGCGGCGCCTGCGCCTGCATGACAATGGCCGTATCGGTCATGCCGACCACGGTGCCGAGCAGGCCGAGCAGCGGCGCCAGCTGGGCCGTGGAAGCCAGCAGCGCCAGCCGCCGCTCCATGCGGGAAATTTCCGACAGCGCGGCGTCCTCCATGGTCTTGCGCAGCTCCTCGGGCGCGGCCTCGCGGTGGAGAATCGCGGTCTTGACCACATAGGCGACCGGCCCAGGGGTCTCATCGCAGATCATCAGCGCCTCGGCCACATTGTTGCGGCGGAGGATATTGAAGATCCCCTTCAGGAAATCATCATACTTGATGCGCGCGCGGTGCAGATGCAGCGAGCGCTCCACGAAAACACCCATGGCCGCAAGGCCGAGCATGAGCAACACCCACGCCACCACACCGCCCTGTTCAATCATGCCATTCATGGCTTCCTCCCTTTTCCATTAGAACAACAACCAATGATCCGCGCGGATGCGGCGGATGCGCTCCTCGGTTTCCGCCGGAACAGTCATGCCCGCCTCGCGGAGCCGCTCCAGCACACTGACCACCTGCCGCCACTCCTGGCGCGCCTCGAGGATGTCGGCGGCATTATACACCGCACGGGCAAACCAGGTGCGCGACGCCTCGGTCGGCCGCAGGCCCTTGGCGCGGCTGTCGAGGAACTTGACGATGACCCGGGTGTAATACTGCTCCAGCGCAGCGCTGATCTTGCCCTGCTTTTCGTAGCAGCGGCCGATCTTGTACTCCGCCTGCAGCAGCTCATCCGGCGTCACGTTGGGCGAGGAAACCGCCACGCGGAACGACTGCACCGCCTCCTCGTAGCGCTTGTCATCCTCCGCGCCGAGCATGAACTGGCAATCGCCCTTGCGCAGCCACGCCTCCGCGAAGCGCTCGCTGGCCGGATATTTGTTGATGATCTCATCAAACGCCAGGATGGCCTCCGGGAAACGGGCCAGGCTGGAGAGCGCCTCGCCCTGCGCAAAACGCGCGTCGGGAACCATGCGGCCTTCGGGATAATTCTTGACCAGCCGCCCGAGCACATCAATCGCATGCAGATATTCCGCCCGCTGGATCGCGGCCCGGCCGGCCCACAGCAGCGCCTCCTCGGCGCGGCTGTCCAGCGGATATTTCCCGGCAAACATGGCGAACCGGGTTTCCGCCGCCTCATAGCGGCCCTGGTTGAAGGCGATCTCGCCCATCCAGAACATGACCGCAGGGGTCCACTGGGACTCCGGATAGCGTTCCACGAACGCCTGGCACGAGCTCACGGCCTCATCATCATGGCCCAGCCAGTAGAGGCTCATGCCGCTCCAGTAGGACGCATCCTCCGCCACCGCGTTGGAGGGGAACTCCGCGGTGACCCGGCGCAAATCGTTCAAGGCGTCCTGGAACGCATACAGATGGTAATGGGCCATGCCCCGGCCGAACAGCGCCTCGGCCCGGAACGCGGTGTTGGAGTCCTCCATCACCCGGCCGAACAGCCTGACCGCCTCCGCATAGCGCCGCTGCACGGCGTTCAGCTCGGCCACACGCAGACAGGCCTCGCCCACCAGCGTGTGCTGCGGATATTTTTCAATGAAGCCCTGATATTCTTTTTCCGCGCCGGCAGAATCGTTGTTGCGCGCCAGGCATTCGGCGTATTGGAACCGCGCCTCGGGCGCCAGGGGGTTATCCTCATAATTGTCCATCACCTTGCGGTAGGCATCGGCCGCCAGCTGGTACTGCTTGTTCTGGAAGCAGGCATCCCCCAGCTTGAACAGGCAGGTGGCCTTGTCCGCCGGCTCCTTGAACAGATCAAACGCCTGCTGGAATTCCGCGGCGGCCTCGCCAAACCGGGCAAGCCGGAAAAGGCTCCAGCCGCAGCCGCGATGGGCCAGCGCCATGCCGCGCGGATCCTTGAAGCGATCCAGATAGGCATGATATTCCGCAAAAGCGTTGGCCGCATCGCCCTTGTCCAGCAGCGTATCCGCCAGCTTGAGCTGGATTTCACCGCCGCGCGCCACATCGGCCAATGAGGCCACCAGGGCTTTCAAGGTGGTGGCCCCGCCCACCAGGTCACCCTGCTCCAGCTGGTAAAAGCCGAGGTTATAACCCGCACGCTGGCGGAGTTCCGGATCCCGCCCCAGCATGAACGCCTGCCGGTAGGCATCGCTGGCGGACGCCGCATTGGTCTGCCCGCGGTACACCGCCGCCGCCGACAGCCAGGCTTCCGCACGCTGGTCATCAACCGCATTGGTGGCCGTAGCGACGGCCTCCAGATTGGATATGGCGGACGCCCACTGCCCTTTTTCCGCCAGCAGGCGGCCATACCAGTATTGCCCGTCAAGCCCGGTGCGGTCGTTGCCCATCTGCAGGGTCAGCTTGAGGAACAGCTGCTCCGCCTCCGCATATTGGCCGGAGGCGATCAACGCCTTGGCCCATTCCACGCGCTGGCGCGCCTCGGCGGCATCGGCCACGTTCTCGCCCATGGAGGCGGAAAATGCGCCCAGTGCCTCCACGGACTGCCCTTTCTTGAGCAGGCACCATGCGCGCATGCGGGTCAGCCGCTGCGCATAATCGCCAGCGGGGAATTTTTCGAGGCCGTCGGAAATCTCGCCCAGCGCATTATCCATCTTGCCAAGGCGGTAATACGCCAGCCCGCGCCAAAAGCAGACCACCCCGCCATCGGCCAGCTTGCGGGTATGTTTTTTGGAGCGGTCCAGCCATTCGAAAATTTCATTATACTTGCCCTGCGCCTGCAACGCCTGCCCCATGCCGTCCACCATGGCAACCACGGTCCCGTCAGGAAGCCCCGCCTCGCCGCGGTCGATCGCCAGGATGGCGCTGAACTGGTTGAAGGCCAGATCATATAGCCCATCGGCGAGCGCCGCACGGCCGGCGGTCATGCGGTCCTCCACCGGGCCGGCCTGAAGCGCCGCAGCACCCAGCATCATGATGACCGCTGTTATGCCCCACACCATTTTCATGCATTTCCCTGTGTTACGCCCAACATGGTCTTCAAAAAACGTCCTGTATGGGACGCCGCGCACGCGGCCACGGCTTCCGGCGTACCGGTTGCCACCACCTGTCCGCCATCCTCGCCGCCCTCGGGCCCCAAGTCCACCAGATAATCCGCCGCGGCGATCACGTCCGGGTTGTGCTCGATCACCACCACCGAATTGCCGGCATCGCGCAGCCGCAGCAGCACGCCCACCAGCCGCTCCGTGTCCGCGAAATGCAGGCCCGTGGTCGGCTCATCCAGCAGATAAAGCGTGCGGCCGGACTGCCGGCGGCTCAATTCCGCCGAGAGCTTGATCCGTTGCGCCTCGCCACCGGACAAGGTAGTCGCAGACTGCCCCAATTGCAAGTAGTCTAAACCAACTTCTGAAAGGGTGCGCAGCTTGCGCTCCACCGCCGGGATGTTGCGGAAGAACTCCAGTGCCTCGTCCACCGTCATGGCCAGCACGTCGGCGATGCTCCGGCCGTGGTAGCGCACCGCCAGCGTCTCCTCGTTGTAACGCAGGCCGCGGCACTCCTCGCACATCATGAATACATCAGGCAGGAAGTGCATTTCAAGCTGCAACACGCCGTCGCCCTTGCAATGTTCGCAGCGGCCGCCCTTGACATTGAAGCTGAAGCGGTTTTGCTTGTAGCCGCGCACGCGCGCCGCCGGGGTGGCCGCGAACAGCTTGCGGATGTCGTCAAAGGCCCCGGTGTAGGTGGCGGGATTGCTGCGCGGCGTGCGGCCGATCGGCTCCTGGTCGATCACCACCACCTTCTCCAGCGCCTCCATGCCGAGGATGCGCTGGTGGCGGCCGGGGCGCTCCTTGCTCTTGTAGAAATGGCGGAACAGCGCGCGGCGCAGCACGTCATCCACCAGGGTGCTCTTGCCGCTGCCGGAGACGCCGGTCACGCAGACCAGCACACCCAGCGGCAGGTCCACATCGATATTCTTCAGGTTGTTCTCCGACGCGCCCACGATGCGCAGCTTCTGGCTGCCCGGCTCACGCCGCCAGGCCGGCCGGGCATGGTGCAGGGCGTGATGCCTCAGGTAGGGACCGGTCACGGAGTCCGCGCTCTTCATCAGGCCGTCCACGGAGCCGGTATAGATCAGCTTTCCGCCATTGCGGCCCGCACCGGGCCCGAGCTCAATGATGTGGTCCGCGGCGCGGATGACCTGCTCATCATGCTCCACCACCACCACGGTGTTGCCCAGGTCGCGCAGGTCGCGCAGGATTTTCACCAGCCGCTCGGTGTCGCGGGCATGCAGGCCCACCGTGGGCTCATCGAGTACATAAAGCACGCCCACCAGGCCGGAGCCGATCTGCGTGGCCAGCCGGATGCGCTGGATCTCGCCGCCGGAGAGCGTGCCGCTGGGGCGGTCCAGGGTGAGATAGTCCAGCCCGACATGCGCCAGAAAATCCAAGCGGCGCCGGACCTCCTTGAGCGCCTCGCCGGCGCGCTGGCGCTCGTTGTCCGTCAGCGGCAGGCCGGCAAAGAACCGGCCGGCATCCCGCACCGGCATGCGGCACACATCCATGATGGACCGGCCGTCAAGGGTGCAGGCCATGGACTCGGGACGCAGCCGGTCGCCGTGGCAGGCGGGACAATCCTGCCGGTTCATATAGGCCTTCAGGCAGTTGCGCACCAGCTCGCTTTTGCTTTCCACCATGCGCCGCTCCAGATTGGGCAGGATGCCTTCAAATCCCTTCTTCTGCCTGCGGAAGGCGCCGCCCCGCCAGTAGCCGGTTTCGATCTCCTCTTCGCCGCTGCCGTGGAAAAGGATCTTGCGGATTTTTTCCGGCAGCTCGCCGAAGGGCGTATCGAGGCTGAATTCATAGTGCTTGGCGAGCACCCGCAGCCATTGCCGGTAGTAGATCATCAGGCGGCGGCCACCCTTGCGCCACGCATGGATCGCGCCGTCGGCCAGCGAGAGCTCCGGCCGCGGGACGATCAGCGCCTCGTCAAACACCGGCACCGTGCCGATGCCGGAACAGGCGGGACATGCGCCATAGGGGCTGTTGAAGGAGAAGTGGCGTGCCGCCAGCTCCTCGAAGCCGGTCTCGCAGTGCGGGCACAGGTTGATGTCGGCAAAAAGCTCTTCGGCCCACGGCGCATCGACCGCCGGCTGGCGCAGCGCCTTCATGATGCCGCTGCCGGTCTTCAAAGCCAGCTCGATGGAGTCGGCAAGGCGCGCGCCCACGTCCGCCCCCATGACCAGCCGGTCCACAATAGCCTCCAGCACATGGTTCTTGCGGGCGGAAAGCTTTGGCGTGTCCTCCGCCTCATACAGGTCGCCGTCAAGACGCAAACGCACAAACCCCTGGCTGCGGGCAGCCTCCATCGCGGATTCGACCACATCCGCCTTGCCGCGCGCCAGCGGCGCCGCGATCATCACGCGCGTGCCTTCCGGATGGAGCCGGATGCGGCGCGCGATCTCCTGCGCGCTTTGCCGCGTCACCGGCCGCTTGCATTTGGGGCAATGGCGGTGGCCGATGTGCGCAAAAAGCAGGCGCAGGTAGTCATGGATTTCCGTGGCCGTGGCCACGATCGAACGCGGGTTGTTGCCGGCGGTGCGCTGCTCGATCGCGATGGCCGGCGAGAGCCCCTCGATGTGGTCCACATCCGGCTTCTGGAGCTGGTCAAGGAACTGGCGGGCATAGGCCGAGAGGCTCTCCACATAGCGGCGCTGGCCCTCGGCGTAGAGGGTGTCGAACGCCAGCGACGATTTGCCGGAGCCGCTGAGGCCGGTGACCACCGTGAGGGTGTTGCGGGGCACGGTGACGGTGATGTTGCGCAGATTATGCGTGCGCGCGCCTGCGATCAAAATGCCGTCACTGCCCATTGCCGCACCTCACCGGGAAAATCAGCCGCCCTGAACCCTGACCAGCCGGAAATTCTTCTTGCCTGACCGCAGTACCACGATACGGTCGTCCACGATATCGCCGGGCTGGACCACCGCGGCAGGCTGGTCCATGCGCCGGTTGTTGAGGTACAGGCCGCCGCTTTCCGCCAGGCGCCTCGCCTCGCCCTTGCTCTTGCACAGGCCTGCCGCCACGGCCACATCGGCCAGCGCCGCGCCCGCCACGGCCGCGCGCGGCAGCTCCACCGAGGCCACATCCGCAAAGACATCCATCAGGTCCTCGGCGCGCAGCCCGTCCATGGACTCGCCGAACATCACCGCGCTGGCCCGTTGCGCGGTCTGCAGCCCCGATTCGCCATGCACGGCGCGGGTGACCTCCTCCGCCAGCCTTTTCTGCGCCGCACGCTGCTCCGGCCGCTCGCGCAACTCGACCTCCAGCGCGTGGATATCCTCCATCGGCAGGTAGGTGAAAATCTTCAGGTAGCGGATCGCATCCGCGTCGGCGGTGCGGATGAAGAACTGGTAAAAGGTGTACACGGAGGTCTTGCGCGCGTCAAGGTAGAGCGCGTTGCCCTCGCTCTTGCCGAACTTGCGGCCCGCGCTGTCGCACACCAGCGGGATGGTCAGCCCGTAGGAGGGCACGCCGCGCAGCCGGTGGATGAGGTCGATGCCCGCCGTGATGTTGCCCCACTGGTCGCCGCCGCCGATCTGCAGGGTGCAGCCGAAGTTGTCATAGAGGTGCAGGAAGTCATACCCCTGCAGCATCTGGTAGGTGAACTCCGTGAAGCTCATGCCCGCCTCGCTGTTGAGGCGCAGCTTCACGCTGTCCTTGCCGAGCATGGCGCCCAGCCGGAAGTGCTTGCCCACATCCCGCAGGAAGTCGATCAGGTTGAAGCTGCCGAGCCAGTCATAGTTGTTCACCAGGATGGCCGGCGCGGTGGGACGGTTGAAATCAAGGAAGCGCCCGAGATTTTCACGGATGCCTTCCGCGTTCTGCCTCACCTGTTCCACGCTGAGCATGGAGCGCTCCGCGCTCTTGCCGGAGGGGTCGCCGATCATGCCGGTGGCGCCGCCCACCAACGCGACCACCCGGTGGCCGCAGCGCTGGAAATGCGTCAGCGCCATGATGGCCACATAATTGCCGGCCTGCAGGCTGTCGGAGGTCGGGTCAAACCCGGCATACACCGTCAGCGGGGCCTGCACCGCCTGTAAAAGGTCGGGATTGGTGATATTGTCGAAGAGTCCGCGCTCCTGCAGAATTTCAACCACGGTTTTCATGCGCCGCTTGCTCCTTGTTTTCCCTGTAACCTATCGCAAAATCGTCCGGCCCATGATGGCATGAGTTTTCGCGCCGGGCAAGACGGATGTTCGGGGAAATGCCAAAAGTGGCATCCGCGCTGTGGCGATACCCTCCATGCGTGGCGCTGGCCCGTTGGGAGGGGGATAGCAGCGGCGAGCGTAGCGAGCCGGGAAGGCTACTTTTTCACAACTGCTATTTGTCAGTTTTAGGATCTGCCCCTCTTACGATCAAGCTAACACGAGTTCTGCTTGGCTCATCGTTCCACGGCATAATCCAGAAAAGAGCGCCGCCCTGTGCCCATGTATAGTCGAGAGTCAGGCCAGTCGTGGTCTGCGTTAGTGTTCCTCGTTGGTCATAATAGAAAAGGCCAGGCAACATATAGAGATTCAGGATTCTCACAGGCAGACCTGAGCCCGCAAGACCGTTCGTACTCCAGACCCATCTCGAGCCTTTTCGACCAATGCGCATAATCTTGTCAATGCGTTCTCTGCCTTTCCAGTCTGTGTAGATGAACTGCAACGAGTGCGAATCCTGAAGCACTGTGACCACCGAGGAGTGTTCAACTTGGTCAAGAGGCATGCCGGTGAATCCACTTCTGTTGTTAAACCCCTGCACATCTTGAACCACGTACTCGCCCGACAGGTGAACAGTTGGGACGTCCACACCTTGCGGACAGGCATGTTGCTGCTTTACGCGTGCCGTCACAACAGTGATTGAGCAGATAATGACCGGGATGGCTATTACACCAGCGCAACCGAACCGCATGAATGGCCGTCTTCCAAGGAACGATGGATTACCCATATCTTTTTTTCCAGATCGAACCGTTATTGCGCCTGTGACACCCCCCTTGGCTTGTGATTTTAGAGCCTGTCCGGAAACCCATTGGAGCCATGATGGCATGAGTTTTCTTGCCGGGCAAGGCAGATGTTCAGGGAACCACCCAACACAAGCTTCACCCGCTGCGGGCACGGCGTCTTCTGCCCTGCCGCGGTGTTCCTCACCGAGGGCCAAGACCGCGCGGGTATTGGCCCCCGGCGCGCGCCTTGCGGACAGGGCAGAACTCACCGTGTCATGGCCCAATGGGTTTCCGAACAGACTCTTCCCAAATCCGGATGGCGGGCAAGCGGATTGAGGGGAGCGGTAAAAAGAGGAAAGGCGCGACGGGAATCCCGCGCGCCTTTCCTGCGAACCGCAACTTACGGCCTTGCGGCCGGAAGGTTATTTCTCGTCCTGATTGCCCTGTCCGGGGCGCCATTCCTCGCCCATGTTCTTGAAGGCTTCGTCGAACGCGCCTGCCAGGTCAACCATATCGTCACCCGGCCGCAGCCCGGCGATGATTTCATCCTTCTGCTTCTGGAACTCCTCATCCGGCAGCGAGGCCGCCTTGACACTCAGGCCGATGCGGCGTTCCGCCTTGTCGATGCGCATGATGCGGGCGGTGATCTCATCACCGACCTTCAGCACGTCCTTCACCTTCTCGACATGCTGGTCGCTGATCTGCGAGATGTGCACCAGTCCGTCCACACCCTCTTCGATTTCCACGAAGGCGCCGAAGGTGGCCACCTTGGTGACCCGGCCTTTGACGACCTGGCCGACGCTGTAGCGGGCCAGGATGGTGTTCCACGGATCTTCCTGCGCCTGCTTCAGGCCCAGGCTGATGCGGTTGTTGGCGACATCGACTTCCAGGACCACCGCTTCCACCTTCTGTGCCTTCTGCAGCACTTCGGAAGGATGGTTGATCTTGCGGGTCCACGACATGTCGGACACGTGGATCATGCCGTCAATGCCGTCTTCCAGTTCCACAAACGCGCCGTAAGCGGTGAAGTTGCGGACGGTTCCGGTGACCCGCGAACCCACCGGGTAACGTGCCTGCACGGTATCCCACGGGTTGTCTTCGGTCTGGCGGATGCCGAGCGCGATCTTCTGCTCTTCCTTGTTGATGCTGAGCACCACCACATCCACGTCCTCGCCCACGGAAAGCACATCCGAGGCGCGCGCGACGCGGCGGGTCCATGAAATTTCGGAAACGTGGACCAGGCCTTCCACGCCGGTCTCCAGTTCCACGAAGGCGCCGTAGGGCACCAGATTGACCACTTTCCCGCGCAGGCGGCTGCCCACGGGGAACTTGGCTTCGATATCGTCCCACGGGTTGTGGTTCGCCTGCTTGAGGCCGAGCGACACGCGCTCCCGCTCCTGATCCACATCGAGGATGACGACTTCGATCTCCTGGCCGACCTGCACCATCTCCGACGGGTGCTTGATGCGGCCCCAGCTCATATCCGTGATATGCAGCAGGCCGTCCAGGCCGTCGAGATCCACGAACACGCCGAAATCGGTGATGTTCTTGACGCGGCCCTTGCGCTTCTGGCCCTTCTGGATGGTGGACATCAGATCGCGCTTCTTGCTCCGCACACGCTCTTCGACCAGCTCGCGGCGCGACAGGATGATGTTGCGGCGGTCCGGGCTGATCTTGATGATTTTAAATTCGTACTTGTTGCCGACATAGCCATCGGTGTTGCGCACCGGGATCACGTCGATCTGGGAACCCGGCAGGAACGCATCCACGCCGTCGATATCCACAATCAGACCGCCGCGCACCCGGCTCTTGACCAGGCCTTCGACCACGCAGCCTTCCTGATAAGTGGAAACAACCTTGTCCCAGCGCAGCTTCTGGTCCGCCCGGGCCTTGCTCAGGACGACCATGCCGTCTTCATCTTCGATTTCCACCAGCAACACGCTGAACTGGTCGCCGGGTTTGACAGCGGACAAATCGGTGAATTCATTTCCAGGAATGACACCTTCTGATTTGTAACCGATATCCACCAGCACTTCGTTGCTGCGAACTTCGAGCACCGTTCCGACGACGATTGAGCCCTCTGCGAAATCCTTGAGGGTCTCCTCGTACATCTTCGACATTTCCGCGCGGTCGTCACCCGTGAATCGGGACGGGTTGAGATCTACCGCCTTTTTGGTTTGTTTAGCTTCCATTGTACCTATTAACTCCAACAATGTATGATCTGCGGATGAAACTCCCCGCCCCCAGGCAGGGCATCCGCAAAACTGAGTTGACGAGTATGTCACAGGCCCAAAGGCGCTTGCAAGCGGTAAAACGAGGAAAAATGCGAATTTTGTGGGTGCGTTTGTGGGTGCTTTTCACCCCTCTATTATGGGTTATCAAGGAGTGTAGATGTCAAGAATTGGTGGGCGATACAGGACTTGAACCTGTAACATCCAGCGTGTAAAGCTGGCGCTCTGCCAATTGAGCTAATCGCCCGTGGAAACTGGCGGCATAGCGTGGCACAAGCCCGCCACGGTTTCAACCGAAAAAGGGCGTGGCGGCGAAATCTGCGGGTAAAGGCGGATATTTCCCGCCAAGCCGCAAAGGACGCCCAGGGGAGCAAGCAGAAGGCGGAAACTTTAATGCAGGTTGCATTTCGCGGTGAAAACGGATGCGGCGATCTTGGGCGCTAACATTGTTCTCGCGGGTGGTGCGGATGCTTATCCAGCCCCACCCGCTCCGCCTCGTTATCATCCCAAGCTTACTGCATCTTTTTCACCACGGCCACGAAATGCAACCTGCGGTTCGCCTCATTTTGCCAGGGGCAAAATGATTTTTCGGGACGCCGGCAATCAGGCTGGATTGGCTTGCAAGAGCGTATCCAGCCTCCTCATTCTGAACCTTGAAAACCCGCAGTGGCGGTCAAGGCAGAGGGGGGGCAGATATCCGGTAGAAACCCTGGGTGGCTGAACCCAGGGTGTGGACCACGGTCAGCACACCGTCGGTTCCGACCAGGTTGGTGATGGCTTTGGCGTTTGTGCTGATCAAACCGGTGCAGGTGGTCCATAACCCGGAAACGGCCGATGCATAGTTAAGCGTAAAGGTCTCACCTTGAACACCTTGCCATGCCATCTCAAACTTCCCCGCCTGCGGATCAAGGACGTGCAGGTACTCGAAACATAACGGATAGGTGCCGCGGTACATGGCTCGCTGCAGGGCGTAGGCACGGGTGTCCGCATCGATCGCCCAGCACATGACGCCCCCCAGCCCGTTGGATACCGCATAGGCGGTTTTCTCGTAGATGGAGCGCTCATCATCATAGGAAATGAATATATGGGTATTAGTGGAGTACAGATAGGGCGCGCGGGAGACCTCATCAAAATAGCGGACGTAACCATTGGTGTTGATGTAATGCGCGGCCAAATCCTTGAAGTCAAAGGTCTCATCGCTCCAGGTGCCGGTGGCCGCGCCGCCATACGGCTGGAACAGGCCGTGGTTGGCATTCGTGGCCTGGCTGTAACCCATGCCGTAGAAGGAGACGCCCAGCACCAGCTGGCTGGCCGGCACCCCCTGCCGCAGATAGGCCTGCACGGTAACGTCCACGGACTCGTTCGGATGCCATGAGGCCGGATTTTTATAGAGCGGCGCAATGTGGGCGGTGCGCGGCTCCCACATCCCGGCGTAGGAATAGGTCATCAGATTGAACCAGTCCACATACGGGCTCATCTGCGCCAGCCGGTAGCGGTTGGTGATGTCGTCCGCATTCGCCGACGTTGCGGCGGTGATCAGGTAGTCATGGCCGTCCCGGACCTTCTGCGCATCCAGCCGCGCCCGCAAGGACTGGAGGAAGAGCACAAAATTCGTGGCATCCGAGGCCCGGTGCGTGACGTCCGTCCCCCCCCCCTTCCACCGGATATTCCCAGTCCAGGTCCACGCCGTCAAACCCGTTGCTGACGATGAAGGAGGCGCACGCCTCGACCAGCGACGTCCGGGTGACGGCCGAGGCCATGATGTCGGAAAAGTCCTGCGAGCTGCTCGCGCCGCCCACCGAGATCAGGGTCTTGAGGTGGGGGTATTTCTGCTTGAGCTTCCTGAGCGCCGGGAAATTCGTGGCATCCGCCGCCGGGTCCGAGACCAGCACCGCGCGGTTGGTGCGGTAATCCGGGGCGACAAAGGCGTAGAACAGGTGCGTGAGCTGCGCGGCGGGGATATTGGTGACCTGATAATTGCGCTCCCAGATGACCCAGCGCGGGAAGTAAGCGCCCATAACCGGCTCGGTGGCCATGGCGCGGCCGGCGGGGAAAAATGGGATTGTCGCCGCCAAGAGCAGCAGCAGCAAGAGGAAGGAGGCTGATAGGCCGAAGACTTTTAGACTGTTAGCAAGATGAAACATTTTTTTCACGCATGAGTCCTGACAGGGCGCTATTGATACGAATTTTGTAATTGTATCAAATCCGGGATTGCAGAGTCAACGGCGGCGGAGGCGGACGGAGGGGAAAGGTTTTTTGGTTTTGGGGTTCAGGGTTCAGGAAAGAACGAAACTGCCACAGATCACACGATGAAGAGTAAGAGCTTTAACTACGAAAGGCGCGAAAGGACGCGAAAAAGAAGACTGGCGCCATTTCACATGGATTAACAGGATGGGCAGGATTACGGAGAGATGGAAGGAAATCACCACCCGCTTCGCTGGAGACACGGAGAGCACGGAGGGGAAGAACCGGAAGAGGTCCGATCAAATCGGATTTGACCGGACGGTTTGTCTGGTGGAGGGTGAGGAGAGAATTCATGGCAGAGTTTTTCCGAAAATGCACTTCGATTAGGCTCAGAAAAGGCTTGAGGCGTATTATTGCGCCACAGGCGGATGCGTGGCTGTAATGCGATAAAATCCGGTGGTTTCATCCGCAACCGCTGTTGTATGTACATTCTGCGGCAATTGTGCCGACAAACCACCTACCTGTTGAGTGAAGGATTGTTCAGCACCGCCTGCGTGCCACACCCCATATGTCCGTTCCGCAACACCCGCCCAGGTCAACACCACCGCGTTATCCTGTTTATCAAGCCGGCTGATTTTCAAGTAATCCAAAGGATCGGCTGGACTCGTGCCGCACACGACTTCATCCACATCCTTGACCCCATCCCCGTCACTGTCAACATCCGCATGCAGATATTCCAAGGCGCCAATATCCCACTCATTGGACCCGTCGTGATCCCCATCCAGCGGGCGTTCGACACCCACGGCGTCGCTGGTGATCAAATCTGCCGGCAACGCCTTGCCACCATCAATGGCCGGGCTGCCATCCTTTAAATCAAACCGGCCCGCTGCCACATCTATCACCAGATTGGTCAATGTCGAGATGGTGGAATGCACATCATAGCCCAATGCCTGCCACGCGGGCAGCTTTATCGTCGTATCGGCATAATTCGTGCTGAACCGGTTAACCACCATGTTGTAATCACTCTCAAACCCGGCCGGATCGGGTTCGCCAATGCTGATACTGCCCCGGACCGGATGGCTGCTCATCAGGATGTTGTTAAACACATGGTTGCCGACACCGCCCGGGGCCTGGTTGACCGCCCAGCCGTTCTCCATGACCACGGTATTGTTAAGCACCCAGTTGCGCGAAGACGTGACGGCGCCACCAGCCTTGAACATTGCAATGCCGCTGTAATTGCTGGAGGAGTAAATACGGTTGTTACGCACAATGGCATCGGTCACGCCATCCATGTTTATGCCGGCGCCCCCAATGGTCCGGACACCATTGTGGTGGATGTAATTTCCTTCAACGACACCATCTGAAATAATGCCGTCATGCACCCACGGCATGTTCGTGGACGGCGACATGACGATATCCCCGTTCATGTGCTGCCCGCAGTTAGCATTGTAAGCCAGGATGTTATTGCGGAGCACGAAGCGATCACTGCTGTCGGCGAGGTAACAGCCGTGCTCGCCATTGCTCACAGAGGTGTTGCATTCAATGCGCACATCATAAGAGAACGACGCGTAGATGCCGGACCCAAAGCTGCCGGCAACATGATTGCTCTGGATGCAGACAAACTGCGTGGAACGGGCATCTATGCCATATCTAGGGGATCCGGTGATGTGCAGCCCCTGGATGCGCCAATATGAAACCACATAAGGCGCATTCCATGTTTCAAGCCCAAAAATGCTGTTGTGCTTTTGTTTCGTCCCCGGCGAATCCAGCACCACGTATGCGGAATCATCCGCCCGCAACGTGATATATGCATTCGACTGTCCCGAAACGCCGATGCATGCGCCGGCATACGTGCCTTCCATTACAATGACCGTGTCCCCGGCCTGCACCCCATCCACCGCCTTCTGGATCGTGGCAAACGGCGTAGCGCGGCTAATGCCGGCATTCGTGTCACTGCCGGCCATGCCGACATAATAGGTCTGTCCGGCTTCAACTGCCGTTGCCAGCAGGAAAAACACCCACCCCATGCCATGTTTATTCATGAGTCGCTTTTATTCATCGCACCGCACCTACCGCCGGTCAAGTTTAATGATACAATATCAAATCCACTAATTTGAATCATTCGATACGGTCGTCACAAGCCTTGCAAGGAGGTTGTGCCGCCTTTTGTTTCCGGCCAACCGTGTCCCGGGTTTGCGGGTATCAGGCATGGGACGCGCCTCTTGACATGCGCATGGCACGCCATTAAAATCAAAAAAACATGGCGGTTATGTTTAACAAGCCGTCGGGGTCAAGGAAGGACGACAGAAATGAAAAAGACAAACTGGCGCATTGGCATGGCGGCAAAAAAGCTGCTGCCGTTGCTGCTGTTGTCGGCGCTGCCGGCCGCAGTGCAAGCCCAGGATTACACCTGCACAACCAATAACGGCACGATCACCATCGCCAAATATACGGGATCCGACAGTGCGGTGGCCGTTCCCCGCGCGATCAATGGCCGGCCGGTCACCTGCATCGGGGACTCTGCATTCTCCGAATGCGCCAGCCTGAACAGCGTCACGATCCCCGGCGGCGTCACCCATATCGGAGATAATGCATTCCGCTCGTGTGACTATCTGACCAGCGTCATAATCCCCACCAGCGTCACCCACATCGGGAGCTGTGTGTTCAAATACTGCGGCGGACTTGCCAGCATCACGATCCCCGCCGGCGTCACCAGCATCGGCCCCGACACGTTCAACAACTGCCGCCACCTGGCCGCGATAATTGTGGATGAGGGCAATCCCGCCTACAGCAGCGTGGATGGGGTCCTGTTCGACAAGAACAAGACCACGCTCATCCAATGCCCGGCGGGCAAAAGCGGAAGCGTCACGATCCCCGCCAGCGTCACCAGCATCGGGGACGCTGCGTTCCGAGGCTGCGACCGGGTGAAAGGAATCATGGTGGATGCGGGCAATCCCGCCTACAGCAGCGCGGACGGGGTCCTGTTCGACAAGCGCAAGACCACGCTCATTCTATACCCGGGGGGCAAGACCGGAAGCTACATCATTCCCAACAATGTCACCAGCGTCGGAGACGGGGTGTTCAACAACTGCACCAACCTGACCAGCGTCACGATCCCCAGCGGCATCACCAGCATCGGCGGCGATGCATTCAACAAATGCACCAGCCTGAAATGGATCATGGCAAACGCGCTCAATCCCGCCTATAGCAGCGTGGACGGGGTGCTGTTCGACAAGCGCAAGACCGCGCTCATCAAATACCCGGAGGCCCGAACCGGAAGCTACGTGATCCCCGCCGGCGTCACCAGCATCGAGGACGGGGCATTCAACAACTGCAACCGCCTGACCAGCGTCACGATCCCCGCCAGCGTAACCAGCATCGGAAACGGGGTGTTCAACAACTGCACACGCCTGACGGGCGTCTATTTCAAAGGCAACGCCCCAAGCCTTGGCAATCCAAAATTGTTCGATGGCACCAAAAAGACGACTGTTTATTACCTGCCGGGAGCCACAGGTTGGACATCGACGTTTGGTGGTTGCCCAACGATGTTGTCGAAGAAGTAGGTCAACGACGCTGAGACTTTTCACGCAAAGGCTCAAAGGGCGCAAAGTTTCAGGCCTGGAAAGATAAAGACCCACCACCCTGCGTCGCTCGGAAGCTGTGCAGGGCGCGGCCCGCTTCGCTGGAGGCACGGAGGTGCGGCGAAAAAGAGCCGGAAGAGGTTCGATCAAATCGAATTTGATCGGACAGTTTGTCTGGTGGAGGGGGTGTGAGGGGAAAAGGCTGCCGAGCGTCGCAACTTCGGCGCCTATTCCAATGGTTTGTTCACAATCCTGAGCAACTCATTGGGTTCGGATTGCTCGTAAACTCCTTCCATCCCGTTGACTTCAACGATGGTCCAATTGGGATACGTTCCTGCCGGAATCTTTTCGCGAAGCGATGCCGGATGCCAGTCCATGCGCCCGACCTGTTCTTGAAGAATGCGTCCCTGTTTGTCGGAGACGACGAACCGCACTTTGCATTTTGGCGTGAACATCGGCTCGTATCGCACGAGTTCAACTTCCACTTGATCGCGCGACATCCCGGATGGAAGGACAAGCCATTTTGGAAGTGGAGAGTTAGCCCGTAATCTGAAGTTGGCACCGACGACTCCGTGCTTATCGACACAGGAGACCGTCAGGCAAAGGACAACGAAGATTCCGAATATCTTTATCATCTCATTTCTCCCGCAACGCCAGGTTCAGGATCGGTCGCCCGCTCCTCCCTGTTTGTGTGCAAGCGTATCTCATCAAACTTCCAATCATCAAATTGCTCACCATTTGGTATAAATAAAATGTCGATTGTTCCGTCCGGAAACTTATATGACACACCCCTCCGTGAGAATGATTCCGTTTTTTTTCCTATGATGAGGCCATGATAGCGAACTGCTGCTGAAAACTGGCCCAACACGTTTGTCACAGCCCGCACCGTCATGTTGCTCGACACCAATGCCCTGGCCGCCTCGTATTTATCTGATATCGATGATTGCTCCAAGCGCCAGACCTGTTGCCATCCAGTCTTATTGTTCATGGCCTTCAGTTCTTTTGTTTCGGCTTCGGTTTGCCGGCGTTGAGGCTCGGTGAATTTTCGATCCGCATCTCCCGGCACTTGGGTCAGCGGCATTTTTCTTATCACCTCATCCAGCGCTACCCTTTTCGGTTTGCTCAGCGTCTTTGCCTTCTGCATCGCAAGGATCAAGTCTTCCCTCAACTTCACCTCCGTATATGGCTCCACGTCAGGCAAATTCAAGTTCTCCGGACGTTGGAGAGCAAGCCACAATGGCCCTGGATTAGAGATGAACTGCCCATAGCAATAGACCTGATTTCCAATAACAAGTTTGATGCCCCCCAAGACGGGATGCAAGGCGCCAAATCTGCGTTCAAGAAACAGCAGTGCGTGTCCGAGCGGAATACTGGGCTGGTTGGTGGGGGATAACGCATCAATTGCATAACGCCGCGTAAAAACATCAGAGACAACCACGACTATTTCTTGGCCATTTGTCAGAGTCCCCTTCACAGCGTCAAGCACACGGAACCGGACTTCGCGAGAAGAGTGTACAGAGCCCCACTCATTCGTCCTCATCACCTGCCGTCCATCGTCCAGTTCTTCTGCAAAGACAATCGCGTCAGACAGGATCGCAAGGGAGTCCATCTGATAGTAGGGAATGAGCGCAGCGTGCACATTTGCCACCCCAAGGATGATCGCTAAAGCTGTCATTGACGACCAAACGTTCATTCCAGACTTCTCCGACACCGAATTATTCACGCAAACGCAATGTGATTTCGCGCCTGCCTGAAAGAAGAATATTTGAAAACAATTTAAACGTCAAGACACGGCCCACGGATAAACCGGATGGCACTGATCGGGGCGGATTACTTTTTCTTTTTGGCGGGTTTGGAGAGGCGGTAGACGACATGGCCGTCCGGGCAGGGAATGTCCACGTAGGGATGCTCGGGGGCTGAGCTGGACATGACGCCGGGGACGCTCATCTCGGAGGCGGCGGCCTGAATCAGGGCGCAGGCGCGCTGGCAGATATGCGCGGCGAGCGTATCGTCAACGTTGTAGGTGTTGCCGACTTTCTGGCATTTGGTGTTCGCCTCGTCGACTTTGACAACGCTGCAGCTGATGAGTGAATCGGGCATAACCACCTCCATGTCGATTGGGATTATTATGGCACGGGTTTTGGCGGCGGGCAAGACGCAAAGCAGGCTTTAGACTGTAGGCTATCAGGTTAAGAGCGAAGAGTTTTCACGCAAAGGCGCAAAGGTCGCCAAGGGTAGAAACCAGAAGGAACTGCCCACAGATCACCAGCCGCCCGGTGAAGATATGTTGACGCAACATGCGCCTTGATTTTATGATGCATACAAAAATGCAGGGAGGACGAATGAATGCTGCGAAACTTGCGGGGCTGGCGCTGGAAAAAGGGCGGGGAATCGTGCGGCTTGCCCCGGCATGGGTGCCGCGTTCCTTCTGCGTGCCGGGCCGGCGGATCAAGCTCCATCCGGACGATTACTATGCGCTGGGCGGGGTGCGCGGCGGCATCGACGAGCGCTGGTTCTCCTCCACGACCCCGGCCGACAACGGGCCGCTGACCTCACCCCACGAGGGGCTCAGCTTCATCGTGCTCGAGGATGGCGGCCGGACCGAACGCGTGCTGCTGCGCGACGCGGTCGAGGAACTCAAGGGCGCCATGGTCGGCGAGCGCATCTGGAAGGCGCACCGGCGCTGGCCCATGTACTCCAAGTTTTTCGACAACAAGGGCGCCCTGCCCCACCACATCCACCACCGCGAGGAGCACGCCGCGAAAGTCGGCCAGCTCGGCAAGCCGGAAGCCTATTTCTTCCCGCCCCAGGTGAACAATTACGGCGGGGATTTCCCCTACACGTTCTTCGGCCTGCAGCCGGGCACCTCGCGGGCGCAGGTCAGGGAATGCCTGGCCAATTTCATCAAGGGCGACAACAAGCTGACCAATATCTCGCAGGCCTACCGGCTCGAACCCGGCACGGGCTGGGATGTCCCGCCCGGCGTCCTGCATGCCCCCGGCAGCCTCTGCACGTATGAGCCGCAGAAGGCGTCGGACGTGTTCGCCATGTACCAGTCGCTCACAGGCGACCAGATCGTGCCGGCCGAGCTGCTGTGGAAAGACACGCCCCCCGAGCGCAAGGGAGACGTGGACTACCTGCTGGAGGTCATCGACTGGGATTTGAATGTCGATCCCAATTTCGCCGCCCGGCACATGATGCGGCCAAAGCCGGTGAAGCCATTGGACCAGATGCAGGCGGAGGGCTACATCGAAAACTGGATCTGCTACAAGGCCACCGCGTTCAGCGCCAAGGAGCTGACCATCCTGCCCGGCGCGACGGTGACGATCAGGGACGGCGGCGCCTATGGCATGATCATGATGCAGGGCCACGGCCGGATGGGCGCGTGGGAGGTGGACACGCCGACGCTGATCCGCTACGGGCAACTGACCAGCGATGAGTTCTTCGTGACCGAGGCGGCGGCCCGGGAGGGCGTCGTCATCAGCAACCCGTCAAAAACCGACCCGATGGTGATGCTGAAGCATTTCGGGCCGGACAATCCCGAACTGGCGGTCGAGGCATGATGGAAATCGACCTCACCGGCAACTGGCGCGACACGGCACAATTCGAGCCTTTTGTGCGGATCCGGGAACCGGCGCTGGCCGGGCAGCAGCCGCGCCGGGTTGCCGGCCATGAAATGGCCGCCGACCCGTCCAGCGGGATGCCGGAATGCCTGCCCGGACAGGAAACCGAAAAAACCTTTTTCCAGGACCTGCGGCTGCCCGCCGACGGCTGCCGCCTGCGGATCGACTACCTGCCCCACCGCGATGTGAAGCGCGGCTTCGCGATCGACGGGCGTTTCGACGTGTTTGAAGGGCTGCGGATCAACGGCGCTGTCCAGCGCCTGGCCTGGCAGGAAACCACGGATGCCAGCCAGCCGGTCAGCGCGCCGGAGAGCGGCTCGGTGGCCGCCAACGTTCTGACGGGCGGAAGCGGACGCATCGAGCATTGGCACTGGCTGCCGCAGGAAATCGAAACCCACAGCATTTCCTGCGAATTCACCGGCTGCAAAAAGGGCGACACCGTCCGGCTGGCGTTCACCTGGAAATTCACGCGGCCGCCCGTTGCCAGGCTGCAGTGCGGCGCGGCAGACACGGCAGGCTCGCGGTTCCACGCGCTGCCGCCCGGCGGCGCGGGGTGGCTGCTCATGGCGCACGGCGTGCCATTCCTCGCGGCGGGCATCGAATATTCCTATGCCGAGTTCCACCTGCCGGAATGCCCGGCCGGCGGCATGGGGCCATGGAACGGCACGGCCGCCATCCCGGCCGCGGATGCCGAGGTTGACACCATCCACTTCCTGGGAATGATCCACCTGTTCGACCGCGGCAACGGCTCCTGGTACACGCCCCGGGGCGACCATGGCTATTCCCACTTTGTGGGCGACCGGGCCGGGGAGATCCTCCTCAACTGGACGGACGGCACCACCAGCCGCATCCCGCTGGTGTTCGGCTTCAACCTCTGGGTGTCGCGCCCGTGGGACCTGCTCTGGCATTTCAGCCTCTGGAACGGGGTCCGCTGGAACTATGACCACATGCTGTTCGACGGCCGGGATGAATGCCGTGACCGGATCCGGGACGGGCTGGCGCTGGTGGACGGCATCCGGCCGGGCGGCGGGGCGTCCAGCAACTGCCGCTATGTCTTTTCCGTGGACCTGGCCGGGCGCAAGCTGGCCAGCGTGGCCTTCCAGGACACGCCGGAGCTGCATTTCCATCCGCTGATCTCCGCCGTCACGCTGGAAACCCGGCAGCCGGTGCGCGAACTGCCGGCCCTGCCGGCCCTGTCACCGCTGGCGGCCAACATGAAGCCGGTGGCGCTTGACGCCATCGAACGCCGGGAGTTCGAGCCGGCGGTGCGGAAGATCATGCGCGATTTTTACGGGTTCATCGAGGACAACGACACCGCCGCCAGCCCGGAAATCCCGGAGGGCTACACCGGCCCGCGCTACGATTTCAGGGGCGTGACGGACGCCGTGTGCGCGGCCAGCTTCCTGTACCGCAACGGCCCCGAATGCGGCGCCTACATCGCGGACCGCGGCATGGGCTTCTCCTCGCCCACCGCGCGCGGCTGGCTGCCGAGCTACCAGTACAGCTTCGGGCCGTGGTGCAAAAACCCGCGCCATTACGAGAGCCTGCAGCAGTGGTTCCGGCTCTACCGGGAGCGCCAGCCGGGCCAGCTGCCGGGCATCGGCTTCGCCTGGTCACGGGGGGCGGGCGAGCTCATCCGCGAAGCCATGGCCCTGGGCTACGACAAGTTCATCGAAAGCCAGCTGGACTGGCTGGACAACACCCTGTTCAAGGAAGCCAATCCGCCGCACTGGCACCGCAGCCCCGGGCTGCTGGCGACGATCACCCGCGAGCACAAGGTGGGCGATGTCACCGAGCGCGGCATGCGCGAGAACGACGGGCACGGCTGCTGCATGTGGGCCCGCTACCTGGTGTGGCACGGGCAGGGCCGGCCACGGGCGTGGAACGAAAAGCATTTTGCCGCCACCGCCGCCGCGGTGGAGTGGATCCAGTGGCAGCTCGACACGGACACCCTCCGCCCGGGCGTCCGCAAGGACGTGCTCTACACCGAGAGCGAATGCGCCGACGAGAGCTATGACATCTACTCATCCTACAGCTGCCTGCACGGCATCAAGCTTTCCATCCGCATGGCGACCCAGCTCGGGCGCACCGACCTGGCTGAACGCTGGGGCGCGCTGCACCAGCGCCTGAGGAAGGGCATCCTGGAGCACCTGCTGGTCACGTCCGGATTCGGGCCGGTCTGGTACACATGGCCCGAGTGCGACTGGCAGGACCACGCCCACCGGCTGGTGCATCTCCAGCTGGCGGCGGACGGCGATTCATACACGCCCCTGCAGGACTACGCGGCGGGCGACGAAACAGACCGGCGCTACCTGCAGATCAGCCGCAACACCTATGCCTGCATGATGAAGGAGCGGAACTACAACAGCCTGCGCATGTACGGCTACGGACAGGGCATGATGGCGCAGTCCGCGCTGCTGCTCGACGAGATGCATGACGCCGCCTGCTTCATGAGCCTGCTGCTGCGGCATGCCCACCTGCCGCACCTGGCGGGATGGGCCTGCCCCGAAGGAATCATCGTCCACCGCAGCGGCAAGTATTACCTGCCGGTCAACGGCTATGAGGGACAGGACTCCCATGTGGCGGACTCCGTCAAGGCCATGCGCATCATGATCGGCGTGGATGACAACGATCCCGCGCACCTGCGGCTCGTGCCGCGCTTCCCCGCGGACTGGCCACACGCCGGAATACGGGATTATCCCGCACTGGCCGGCGGCCGGCGCCAGAAGCTGGGCTATACCTACCGGCGTTCGCCGGATTCGCAGAGCTTCGAGTTCAGCTTCGAACAGGACCCCGGCCGGTTCAGCATCCGCTTCGGGCCGCTGCCGGCGGGCAGGCAGGCGGCCCGCGCGTCGGTCCGAGGCCGCGAGGTGCCGTTTACAGCCCTGGATTCGGGCGACAGCCGATGGGCCTGGGTGGATGTGGATGGCGGATGTCAAGGGTGCGTGGAACTCCGCCTGCGATAGGCAGCTGTCCCGGGCGCTGGCGTCGCTATCAAAACCAAAACGGCACGCATTCGGCCGTCAAAAGGGCTGGACGATTTCATCCCGTCTGGTTCGTTGCTTACAGGCGACGCGTATACTTATACAGCGCCGCCTGAGACGCCTGCCAGCCGAGACAAACTTATCCAGCCGTTTTCCCGGCAGAACACCGAATGCGTGCCATGGTTCGCCTCATTTTGTGCAGCACAAAATGATTTTCCGGTGGTCGTACCTCCACCGGATTCTGTTCGACAAGGGGGCGCATGCTTTCCTTGTCTTGAGCGCCGGACGGAAGATTTTTCACGCAAAGGCGCAAAGGTCGCCAAGGGGAGAAGACAGAAGAACTGCCCACAGATCACACAGATGGACACTGATAGGAAAAAGAGAGATTTAACATGGATTAACAGGATGGGCAGGATTAACCACCCGCTTCGCTGGAGGCGCGGAGTACACGGAGAAGACACGGAAGAGGTCCGATCAAATCGGATTTAATCGGACGGTCTTTTGGTGGAGGAAGAGGAGAAAGAGTTCAGAAAGAGTTTTTGAGCAAAGGGGAAAACGGGCCAGCATCAAGGAGCCGGGGTGTCGGGGAGGCTCGGTGGCTCCCCTATCCTGCCGCCAGCAGGCCGTTGGAAGGTTTCCTGCGGGCGGCCGTCAAGGCGCTTGTCCCTGGTGGTGCCGCCTGAGGCCCATATGGCCTGGCGGGCGATGCCCATCATGATGCGGGCGTCGTCCTCAGAGAGCGGGCCACGGGAGAGGATGCGGCGCAGGCCGAGCATCATGTGGTCGGCCTTGTCGTCGTTCATGAAGCCGATCTGCATGAGCGCCTTGCGCCACATGTCGAACATGCGCTCGCGCAGCACGGAGGGGGCCTCGCCGCACTTTTCCTGCGGCGGCTCATAGCTGCCATGCGCGACAAAGAGCTCATAAGCGCAGACCATCACGGCCTGGGCGAGGTTCAGGGAGAGGTAGCCCGGGGCGGAGGGGATCTTGATGATCTGGGTGCAGATGGCCACCTCTTCGTTGGTGAGGCCGTCATCCTCGCGGCCGAAGATGAGCGCCACCTTGGCGGATTCGGCGACTTTGAGCGCGGTGGGCGCCCACTCGCGCGGGGAACGGGCGTGCTGGCGGTAAAGGCCGGGGCGGGCCGTGGCGCCCATGACGAGGCCGCAATCAGCGACCGCCTCGGCCAGGGTGGGAAAGTCACGGCGGTTGGCGAGGATGTCGTCCGCATGGACGGCCATCCAGTCGGCCTCCTTCCAGTTGGTGACCTTTGGCGCGACGAGCGCAAGGTCGGAGAGGCCCATGTTGGCCATGGCGCGGCAGACGGAACCCACGTTGCCGCCGTAGAGCGGCTCGACCAGCACAATGCGGATGTTTTCAAGACCCACGGCGGACACTCCTGGTTGAAAATTGGTTGGACATCATGGCATGAGTTTGCGCGCCAGGCAAGGCGGATATGCGGGGCAGTTCCATGGTGAGAGTTGTAATGTGAAATGCCGTAGGGATAAGAGAAAGCGTTCCATGCCGTGGATCGCTATCCTTTGTGGTCCAACCAAAGAACACGAAGGAAGGAGCACGGCATGGAACAGAGGGAAAA
>Ga0073936_10001680_pt1 | contig 33932 bp, 27 predicted proteins | sample AliMusrvi5mmetaG_FD_87041 | JGI IMG/M metagenome (GOLD analysis project Ga0073936, IMG submission 87041) | Freshwater lake bacterial and archeal communities from Alinen Mustajarvi, Finland, to study Microbial Dark Matter (Phase II) - Alinen... | ecosystem: Environmental > Aquatic > Freshwater >...
CTTTAAAGCGGAAGCGTGCGGATCAAGCTGGACGAAAACCTCCCTCACGCTCTAACCGCCGTTCTCCGGAGTTTTGGTCACGATGTGGATACCGTCCAGTCGGAAGGTCTCACAGGACGGCCGGATGACGAAATCCGGGCGGCGGCACAATTGGACAAGCGCTTTCTGATCACGCAGGATCTGGACTTCTCCGACGTCCGCAAGTACCAGCCCGGTACTCACGAAGGCTTGCTGCTTCTTCGTTTGGCGCAACCGGGCCGCGAGGCTCAATCCACCAGGATTGCGGGCCTTTTCGCTACCGAGTTGGTCGACGAATGGAAAGGCGCCATCGTTATCGCAACTGAACGTAAATTACGAGTCCGACGCAGGAGCGATGCCGAGCCGAACGATTGAGCGCTTTGCTCTGGCCTCTGGCCGCGTTCGAGAGCTTCCATGGGCCGCGTCAGCGCGGATTCGGAAAGGGTCTTTGCGCGTTCGGTAGTCCTAATAATGCGCCTCCCGGGAGGAAGCGCCGCCCAGGCGGCTGTCCGTTGGGTCTCCGTTGTTTCGGGCTTCTTCGCGCGGTCAAGCTTGACCAGCGAGAGGATGCGGACCTCGGTAATCGGCTTCCTGGTGCCGCCGGCGGGCGTGTAGTCGCGGGTGGCGGATCTCGCCCTCGTCGCAGACGCCATCGGAACGGTTGGCAGGGTGTACCGGTCAGAGTCGTGTCAGCCAGGCTGGGACACAGCAACGCAAGCGTAACACTGAATACTTACGCGCACGTGCTGTCAGGTGATGACGAGCGAGTTGCTGAGGAAATGGAGAAACGATTACGAACCGCAATCGCGAAGCGCGAATCGGCACGCAAAAAGTAGTTCAGATATCGCCGCGACTTGGCCATCAATAACGGCACCATCGGGAACCGGTTCCAAACGTGGTTTTACTGGAATATCGGACGGGACCTCGGAACGACGACTGGCACGCCACCAGAATCGCCTGGTGATAGCAGATCAGCATTTACCCCTCGCTTGAAAGCGATTGCTCCCGGTCGAAACTCGTCTCGCCCATGATCAGTGTCGGGCAGGTCTTGTGTGCGAGCGAAGCAGGACGGTGGCTCAACAAACAGCTTTCTCGTTAGGATTCGATTGGCACCGGAGCTTTACGAATTGGCAAGGTTTTCCAAAACGTTTGCACGGCGTTTTCACGAGAGCGAAAATCAAACGCCGTGAGGATGGGTAAACTCGGGCGTAAACCCTTGAGAATCTGGCGGTGAGGGTGGGATTCGAACCCACGGAACCCGTGAAGGTTCAACGGTTTTCGAGACCGCCCGATTCAACCGCTCTCGCACCTCACCGTGTACCTTCGAGCTTACCTGATCTGCCGGAATCCTGCAACTCCGGCGGCTCCTGCCCGGCCTACGCAAACCGCAATACCTCTTTCACCCCCGCAATCAGCCGGTCCCAGCGGTGTTCCTCCTCGATCAACTGCCGGTGCCCCGCCACTGTCAGCGAGTAGAGCCGCATCCGGTGATTGCTCTCCGAAACGCTCCATTCCGACTGCACCCAGTTCTCCTGCTCCATCCGGTGCAGGGCGGGATAAAGCGACCCTTCCTCCACGCGCAGCAGATCGCGCGAGACGGTCTGGATGCTCTGCGCGATGGCGTACCCGTGCAGCGGCCCGCGCGACAAAGTCTTCAGCACCAGCAGCGTCAATGTTCCCTGCAGGACATCCGTACTCGGCTTTCGCATAGCTGTGTGACCGCTGTCCTATCCCCAGGATATAATCCCGCTGTGCCCAATCCGGATTCCCGGCGGCGCGGTTTTCTGCGCCGTCTCGCCACTGTCACCGGCTTTTCCGCGGCCAGCGCCGCGGCCCAAAGCCCCACCACCCAGAGCCCCTCCGCTTCCCCGGCTGCCGCCGCGCAATTGCCCGACTACGCGCGCGCCATGAATCACAAGTCGCTCAAACAGTCGAGTTTCGACCGGACGGGCGGCAATTCCGATCGCTGGCCGATCGCGCCGGGCGCCACCCAGGAACTGTTCCGGTCGGACGGACCCGGCATTATCACCCATATCTGGTTCACGATCGCCGCCCAGAGCCCGAGCCATCTCAAGGACATCGTAATCCGCGCCTACTGGGAAGGCAATTCGAAACCGAGTGTTGAAGTACCCGTCGGGGATTTCTTCGGCCTGAATCTGGGTCAATACTGCGTTTATCAGTCGGCTTATCTGAATTGCTCTTCCGTCAAAGCCCTGAACTGCTATTTCGCGATGCCGTTCCGGCGGTCGGCGCGGATTACCGCCACAAATGAGGGAAGCCAGCCCGTCGGCTCGTTTTACTCGAATATCGATTACAAGCTGGTGCCGTCGCTGCCGGACGACATCGTTTATTTCCACGCGCAGTACCGGCAGAGCGCACCCAACCCGGCCACGAAATTTGCGCAAGGTGAGAAGGAACTGAACACGGACGGGAAGACGAATTATGTCTTCGCGGAGACGCGCGGCAAGGGCCATCTGATGGGCATTACAATGGGCGTCCTGCAGAATACCGAGAACTGGTTCGGCGAGGGGGACGACATGATTTTCATCGACGATGAGAGTAAGCCCGCCATCATCGGGACCGGCACCGAAGACTACATCAACGGGGCGTGGGATTTCGGCGGACGCGACGGCGCTATCCCGTTCGCGCATCTCTACAACGGCGCGCAGTTCATGCAGGCGCCCGAACACGGCGGCGGACGCTATCTGATGTATCGCTGGCACGGCGACAATCCCGTGACGTTCGAGCGGTATCTGAAACACACCATCGAACACGGCCATGCCAACGACCGGCACGATAATTTTTATTCCGTCTGCTACTGGTACCAGACGCAGCCGTACACGGACTTCCCCGCCCTGCCGCCCGTCGCGGACCGTATTCCGGTTCTGAAAAGTTAGTTATGAAAAAACTACTGCTGTTTCTGCCCGCCATGATGCTGGTGGCCGCCGTGCCCGCGGGCTTCAACGAGTGGAGCGCCGATGCGGTCAATGCGCGCTTCGAAGCCCTGAAGAAGAATATGAAGGCCGGCCTCGCCAGCGAGACTGTCGCCGACTGGGGGAATCACTCGCTCGTGTTGATCCATCGCGATGCGACGGGCCAGGCGGAGTATCACGAGAAACAGGTGGATATCGTCGTGGTTCGTGCCGGTCAGGGGTCTATTCGCATCGGCGGCAAGATTCTGGACGGCAAGACGACGGCTCCGAACGAGATTCGCGGAACGTCCATCGAGGGCGCGGAACTGCATCCGCTGAAGGCCGGGGACGTCATGCACATCCCGATGAAAACGCCGCATCAGGTGATGCTCGAAACCGGTCAGACCATCGATTATCTGGCGATTAAGGTCGACGCGAAATAAGCGCGTTACTTCGCGAAACGCCGGAAAAAGCTGTCGGATTTCCATTGCGGGCGGGCCGGATCGTCGGCCACCCGTTGCAGGAGGCCGAAAATGATCCGGTCGAACTGCGCGGCGGAGGCCGTGTCCACCGGTTGCGTAAGATTGTCGCCGGCTTTGTGGTAGATGGTCTTCACCCATTCCTGGCGCGTTTTTTCTTCCGGCGAACCGAACTCGTAGCCGAACTTGAAGGCGAGGGACGGGATGCCCTGGCGGATGAAGCTGTACTGGTCGCTGCGGATGAAGCGGTTCTGCTCCGGCTCGCGATCCGTCTGGACATCCACGCCCTCCACCTTCGCGGCCTCACGGACGACGTCACCCAGGGAACTTTCCGACAGGCCCTGAACCTCCAGCACCTTCAGCTTGTAAAGCGGCAGGAACATGTCGAGATTGATGTCCGCGACAATCCGGCTCGCGGGCACCGTCGGGTGGGCCGCGAAATAGCGCGAGCCGAGTTCGCCTTTCTCTTCGCCGGTCACGGTCAGGAAAATGATGGAACGCTTCGGTTTGACACCGGAGTCGTGGAACAGGCGCGCGGTTTCAAGAACTGAAGCCACGCCGGACGCATTGTCCATCACGCCCGGACGGCCCTTGCCCAGATGATCGAGGTGCGCGGAGAAGACCACGTACTCGTCTTTCAGCTTCGGATCGGAGCCCGGCAGGATGCCCGCCACGTTGAGGGAATCGAGCGGCGCGCTGGTGGCCACGGTGTTTGCCCGCAGAGAGGCCGTGAGAGGGAAGGTGGGGAGCGGCGCGTTGTCCGCGGCCAGCTTCAGGATGGATTCGTAAGTATGCCCGCTGCCCGCGAAGAATTTCTCGCCGCCTTCGCGCGAGATGGTCAGTGCCACCTGCATGCCCGCATTTTCGCGAAGCGAAGCGTCGGCCAGAGACACGGAGGGTTGCGGCGGGGCGCCCTGTCCGCCGCGTCCGCGTCCGGCGGCGCCGGGATCGGGAGCCGGCACGCGCGGATTCGCGATGGTCGCCGTGCCGATGGCGCCAGCCTGCCGAAGCGCGGCCCAACGTTCGACCGCGGAGGAGTAGTGGGATTTGACGTTGCCCGACGCCTGCACGGGTCCCTGGGCGTTGACGTAGACGGCGATTTTGCCCTTGAGATCGAGGCTTTCCAGATCGTTGTAATGCGCTTCGGGAATGACGAGACCGTAGCCAACGAAGACCATCGGGGCGGTAACCGGGCCTTCCGCTTCGCCACGGCTGGTGAGGTTCGCGTCTTTGCCTAAGGTGAGAGGTTCAGTGTTGTCGCCGCGAACCAGAGCCAGACCGGATTCTGCCGGAACCAGGGTGCGGGTGAGCATCGCGACGGGCTGCTGGTAGCCGGATGTGCCGCCGGGCTTCAAGCCCGCGCGCTCGAACTGCGTGGCGACATAGGCCGCTGCGGTGCGATGCCCTTCGGTGCCGGTATTGCGCCCTTCCAGCTTGTCGTCGGCGAGGAACCGGATGTGAGCCCACCACAGTTTGCCCTCCGCCGCGTAATCGGCCGCAAAGAGGGAAAGGGCCAAAAGCAGAAGGAGAGCGGATTTCATCATTCCTATAGGAATAACACCCGCTCTCGCTTTGAAGCTGTTGGTGCTTAGGATTTGGCCGAAGCCGCGTCCACGGCAGCCTGGGCGCGATTCAGTTCATCGAGCGCAAGCTGCGGGTCCACGTTTTCGGCGGGGGTCTGTTCGCTGGCTTTCGTGGCTGCCTGCAACCGCGCCTGCGCTTTTTCCCGATTGATTTCGCTGCCGAACTCCGCGGCGTCCGCCAGCACCCGCACGCTGTCCGGCAGCACTTCCACAAAGCCGCCGTAAACGGCCAGAGTTTTGGTCTGTCCGTTCGCGGTGTAAGTCATCACGCCGCCCGCCTTCAGCGCCGAAAGCAGAGGCGCATGGCCCGGCATCGCCCCGATGTAGCCATCGAGCGCCGGAATCTGCGCCTCCGTCACGTGCTCTTCCACGAGCACGCGTTCGGGGCTGACCAACTGCAACAGCATGGTTTGCGAAGACGGGGTGTCGGCCATTTTATTTATTGAGGCTCTTCGCCTTCTCGATCACGTCTTCGATAGTGCCCTGCATGTAGAACGCCTGCTCCGGCAGGTCGTCGTACTTGCCTTCCACGATCTCTTTGAAGCTCTTGATCGAGTCGGACAGTTTCACGTACTTGCCCGGAATACCGGTGAACTGTTCGGCTACGTGGAACGGCTGCGAGAGGAATTTCTGAATACGGCGCGCGCGTCCGACGGTCTGTTTGTCTTCGTCGCTCAGTTCGTCGATACCCAGAATCGCGATGATGTCCTGCAGATCTTTGTAACGCTGCAGCACGCCTTTGACGGCCTGCGCGGTGTTGTAGTGCTCGTCGCCCAGGATGCGCGGATCGAGAATGCGCGAGGTGGAAGAGAGCGGGTCCACGGCGGGATAGATGCCGAGTTCGGCGATGGGGCGCGACAGGTTGGTGGTCGCGTCGAGGTGAGCGAACGCCGTGGCCGGGGCGGGATCCGTGTAATCGTCGGCGGGCACGTAGATGGCCTGCACGGACGTGATGGAACCGTTCTTCGTCGACGTGATGCGTTCCTGCAGTTCGCCCATTTCGCTGGCGAGGTTGGGCTGGTAACCGACGGCGCTGGGCATGCGGCCCAGCAGCGCGGACACTTCCGAACCGGCCTGCGTGAAGCGGAAAATATTGTCGACGAACAGCAGCACATCCTGCTTTTCTTCGTCGCGGAAATACTCCGCCACCGTGAGACCCGTGAGGCCGACGCGCAGACGCGCTCCTGGCGGTTCGGTCATCTGCCCGTACACCAGAGCCACTTTGCTCTTCGTGTAATCGCTGGGGTTGACGATGCCGCCTTCCTGCATTTCGAGCCAGAGATCGTTCCCTTCGCGGGTGCGCTCACCCACGCCGGCGAACACCGAAACGCCGCCGTGTTTCATGGCGATGTTGTTGATCAGCTCCATGATGACGACGGTCTTGCCGACGCCCGCGCCGCCGAACAGACCGATTTTGCCGCCGCGGAGATAGGGTTCCAGAAGATCGATGACCTTGATGCCGGTCTCGAACATTTCGAGCTTGGTGGACTGGTCTTCGAAGGAAGGCGCCTGCCGGTGAATCGGCAGATGCATCTTCGCGTTCACCGGGCCCATCTTGTCCACGGGCTGTCCGAGCACGTTGAGCACGCGGCCGAGGGTTTCCTTGCCGACCGGGATGGTGATCGGCGCGCCCGTGCTGATGGCCTTCATGCCCCGGACCATGCCGTCGGTGGGCTGCATCGCGATGGTGCGGACGCGGCCTTCGCCGATGTGCTGGGCGGCTTCACAGATGATGTCGATGGGTTCAGGAACGTCGAAGCCTTCGCTGGTGATGCGGATGGCGGTGTGAACTTCGGGGATCTGACCTTCGGGGAACTGGCAGTCGACCGCGGGTCCCGCGATCTGCACCACGGTCCCTACGGTCCCGACAGCGTTCTCAGTAGCAGTAGCCATAAAGAATCCTTTGTTGCGGCGATGTTATTCCGCGGCCGCCGCGCCGCTGACCACTTCGATAATTTCTTTGGTAATCGCCGCCTGTCGCACACGGTTCATGTGCAGCGTGAGGCTGTCGATCACGTCCTTCGCGTTGGACGAAGCCGTGTCCATCGCGGTCATGCGGGCTGCCTGATAAGCGGCCACCGTTTCCAGCATGCCGCGAAGCACCGCCACCTCGACAAAACGCGGCATCAGCCGCTCCAGCATGTCGAGCGGGGATTGCTCGTAAATGTAGTCGGTCTGGGCCTGCGCGGCGTCCTGCTTCGGCAGTTCCAGCGGGAGCAACTGCGTGACGGACAGCAGCGCCGTCATGACGCTCTTGAAATCGTTATTGATCAGGTAGACGGCGTCGGTCTCGCCATCTTTGTAGCGCCGGATCACTTCCTTTGCGATTTCCGCGGCGTCCTGATAACCGGGACGGTTGAGAACGTTGATGTGCTCGGAGAGGATCTTCGCCTGGCGCTTCCGGTAGAAGTCGCGACCTTTGCGGCCCACCAGGGTGAGTGTCATCTCGGCGCCCGCGTGCTCTTCGTGAAAGCGCTGGGCGGCCTTGAGCAGGTTGGAGTTGAAGGCGCCCGCCAGACCGGTATCGCTCGAAATGAAGATCAGGTCGACGCGCTTCACTTCCCGTTTCACCAGCCACGGGCTGTCGGCGGCGCGATCGTCGGAAGCGGCCGCGGCCACCAGATTGGCCAGCATTTCGCGCATCAGTTTTGCGTAGGGGCGCGCGGCGATCACGCGCTCCTGGGCACGGCGCAGTTTCGCCGCCGAGACCATCTTCATGGCCTTGGTGATCTGCTGCGTGTTCTTGACCGAGCGGATGCGCCGCCGGAAATCGATCAGGCTGGGCATGACCCTGTTACGCCTTCGCCGCGGCCGCCGGCCGGACCCGTTCCTTCTTGAAGCGGTCTTTCAGTTCGTTGATCGCGCCGGTGAGGTCCGCTTCCAGTTGCTTATCGAAGGCCTTCTTTTCGCGAATGGTGTTCAGGATAGCCGGCTTCGAGTTTTCGAGGAATTTGTAGAGCTCAGCTTCGAACGGGCGGCAGTCCTGGACTTCCAGATCGTCGAGCAACCCGCGGGTGCCGGCGAAGATGATGGCCACCTGCTTTTCCACCGGGATCGGCTGGTATTGCGGCTGCTTCAGAATCTCGACCAGACGGCGGCCGCGATTCAGCTGCGCCTGGGACGACTTATCGAGATCGGAACCGAACTGCGCGAAAGCGGCGAGTTCGCGATACTGCGCCAGATCCAGACGGAGAGCGCCGGCCACCGACTTCATGGCCTTGATCTGCGCGTTGCCGCCGACGCGGCTTACCGAAAGACCGACGTTCACGGCCGGGCGGATATTCGAGTTGAACAGATCGCTTTCGAGATAGATCTGACCGTCGGTGATCGAGATAACGTTGGTCGGAATGTAGGCCGAAACGTCGCCCGCCTGCGTTTCGATGAAGGGCAGCGCGGTGAGCGAACCACCGCCGAGCGAGTCGTTCAGTTTCGCGGCGCGCTCCAGGAGGCGGCTGTGCAAGTAGAACACGTCGCCGGGGAAGGCTTCGCGGCCCGGCGGACGGCGCAGGAGGAGCGAGATTTCGCGATAGGCCGCGGCGTGCTTCGAAAGATCGTCATACACGCAGAGCGCGTGCCGGCTGCTGTCGCGGAAGTACTCACCGATGGCGCAGCCGGCGTACGGCGCCAGATACTGCATCGGCGCGGGGTCGGAAGCGCTGGCGGACACCACGATGGTGTATTCCATGGCGCCGTAATCCTGCAGAGTCTTGACGACCTGCGCGACGGTGGAACGCTTCTGGCCGATGGCGACATAGATACAGATCATGTCGCCGCCCTTTTGATTGATGATGGCGTCGAGCGCGATGGCGGTCTTACCGGTCTGGCGGTCGCCGATGACCAGTTCGCGCTGGCCGCGGCCGATCGGAATCATGCCGTCGATGGCCTTGACGCCGGTCTGCATCGGCTGCTTCACGGGCTGCCGGTCGATGACGCCCGGCGCGATGCGCTCGATGGCGTTCAGCTTGTCGGTCGCGATCGGTCCCTTGCCGTCGATGGGGCGCCCAAGCGCGTCCACGACGCGGCCGATCATGGCCTCGCCGACCGGCACGGACATGATTTTACCGGTGCGGCGCACTTCGTCGCCTTCGCGGATGTGCTGGTATTCGCCCAGCAGCACCGCGCCCACCTGATCCTCTTCGAGGTTCATGGCGATACCCGACACGCCGTGCGGGAACTCGATGAGTTCGCCGGCCATGACTTTGTCGAGGCCGTGAATGCGCGCAATACCGTCACCGACCGAGATGATGGACCCGACTTCGCTCACATCGATCGCGCGGTCGTAGTTCTCGATCTCCTGCCGGAGAATTTGTGTAATCTCGTCTGCCCGAATCTGAGCCATATAATTCCGAATTAATTTTTGCCGGTTAACAACCTGGTTAAGAAATGCCCGTTAATTGACAGTCAGGCGCTGCCGCATCACGGTGAGCCTGCCGCGCACACTGCCGTCGTACACACGCGAACCAAGCCGCGCTGTCACGCCGCCGATCAGTTCCGGATCCACCGCGAAACGCATGCGCACCTGGCTGCCCGCCAGTTTTGCAAGTTCGGCGGACAACATGTCCCGCTGTTCCGCCGTCAGTTCATTGGCTGAAACCACTTCCGCCCGGACAAAGCCGCGGCGCTCATCGAGCAGGATCTCGAACGATTCGATCACCTGGGCCAGCGCCTCGGCGCGGCGGTGGTCGTTCAGCACCAAAAGGAAATTGAGGATAATGCGCTCTACCTGAAGCGCGGCCGCGATGCGGCGGATTACCAGGCGCTTGCGCGCGATGGAGACCGCGGGCGACGCAAGGACCGTGCGCAGATCGGGTGAAGAATGAATCGCGGCGGCGAACTGCCGCAATTGTTGGACGGCCAGCGCGGCATCGATGCCTGCCGTGGACGACACCACGACATCCACCAGGGCGCTCGCGTACCGATTGACGACTGCAGTAGAGGTCATGGGAGCGTCAGCTTTCGTGCGGGGCGGCGGCGATCTCGCCGACGAAGTTTTGCAGCAGGGCCGCCTGCGCGTCCGGGTTCATGCGGGCGCGGACCTTCTGTTCCGCCAATTCAATAGCGGCGAGGGCGGCGGCACGCCGGATTTCGAGGCGCGCCAGTTTGCCCGCGGATTCAATTTCCACCAGCGCGTGCTGCTGAATGCGCTGCAATTCGGCGGCGGTGTCCCGTTGCACCCGGGCCACTTCGCGTTCCTGATCTTCTTTCGCGGAAGCCTTCATCTGCGCCACGGCCTGATCGAGGCCGGCCAGTTTAGCCTGGACAGCGACGGCGCGGGCGTCCGCATCGGCTTTGGCGCGCTTACCCGCTTCGAGGCCTTCCAGAATTTCCGCGGAACGGGCGGTGAGTACCGGTCCCATGTTCTTCGAAATCAGATACCCGAGGATGCCGGCCAGAATGGCAAAATTCGCCCATTTCCAGATTTCCATGGACGGCTTTTCGGTCTTTTCGGATCCCGGGCGTTCCGACGCTTCCTGCGCCGGCAGAGGCACAGTCATCAGCGCGGCCCCCAGCAGGAGGCAAGCAAAGAGTTTTTTCAGTTTCATGCGGCGCGCCTTGAGAGAATGGCGTCGGCGATCTGCCCGGCCAGCGCATCGCTCTGCGCCTCCAGACCCTGCCGGGCAACCTGGGCTTCCTGCGCGATGGAGGCTTTCGCGGCGGCAATGCGGGCATCCGATTCGGCGCGCGCGGCGCGAACCTGTTCGGCCTGTTGTTCCTGCAGTTGCCGGATAAAGGCGGACTGTTCCTGATAAATCCGGCTGCGCGCTTCCGCCAGAGCCGTTTCATATTCCGCGACCCGCGAATCCGCGTTGCGGAGACTTTCTTCCGCCGCGAGGCGCGCGCCTTCGGTGAGGCGGAAACGCTCCGCAAGGACCTTATCCAGCGGCTTCAGATAAAGATATTTAACGCAGACGGACAACAGGATGACGAGAAAGAACGTGGGCAGCCCGTAGAGCACGATGCCACCCAGCGCATTTATTGTTTGATCCATTTCAAGAGGAATTGCAGGACTGCGAACTACCGGGTAATTCTTAAGCTACCATAGGCATTTTGGCCGGGTCAAACGCCGCACCGTCCGGACTGGCCCGTTTTGGACAGCCAGGACGTACCGGAAGCTGCGTCCGCCGCGTCAGACATTGGATCTCTTACAAGTGTGTTGATTTCGGGAAGCGGAACAGGGATGAGAGCGGAAGATCTGGTGGGGGAAGAATGGGCGGAATGGTTCCGGCTGACGCCGGCCGAACGGTTCGCGGAATCCATGAAACTCTGGGAGACCTACCTCGCGCTGGGGGGCTCGCTTGAACCGGAGCCCGATTGTTCAAGCCCTTTCTTCGATGAGGAAGAGTGGCGCGAAAACGCTTCTCATGGGCGGCCAGGCGTGCGTATTCTACGGCGCGGCGGAGTTCAGCCGGGATCTTGATTTGCTCATTCCCGCCGACCCGGTCAACCTTGGGCTGGTCGCGTCCGCGCTCGACGATCTGGCGGCTCTTCCCATTGCGGTTCCACCGCTGCAGGCCGCGCATTTGCTTCGGGGCCACGCCGTTCATTTCCGCTGCCGGCGGGAGGACGTCGCGGGCCTCCGGATCGACCTGATGTCGTCACCGCGCGGCGTCGACGATTTCGGCCGCCTCTGGGCGCGCCGGACCACGATCGAAGTCGATGGGGAAACTCTGGATCTGCTTTCGCTGGAAGATCTGGAGATCGCGAAAAAGACGCAGCGGTCCATTGACTGGCCTATGCTTGAACGCCTGCTGCAGCAGAGTTTCTTCGGTGCGGATGCTGCCGGGAAGGATTCGGCAATGGAATCCCCGCTGGTCGATTTCTGGCTGCGGGAACTCCGGACTCCGGAATTGCTGATGCGGGTTGCCGCAGGATTTCCGTTCCGGGCGGCGGCGATCGCACCGTCGCGCAAGGTGGTCGCGCTGGCAGTGACAGGTCACGTGTCCGATGTGGCAGCGGCGCTCATCCAAGAGGAACAGGAAGAGCGGGAACGGGACCGGCAGTATTGGGAGCCCCTGCGCCGCGAACTGGAACAGTTTCGGCGGGATCGACGAATAACGGGCAAATCGGAGCCATGCACGTCTTAACCGGATAAGTCTATCCGGATATCGCATAATAGATACGAATGCTGTCCCAGACCGCCGAATATGCGCTTCGCGCCGTGGTCGCGCTGTCTTCCGGTAATGAAGACGCCCGCACGGCTCAGGATCTCGCGAAAGAGTCCCAGGTCCCGCTCGATTACCTGTCCAAGGTTCTGAATTCGCTCTCCAAAGCCGGAATCGTCTCCGCACGCCGCGGGCGGCGCGGAGGATTCCAGACCACCCGCCCGGCGGCCTCGCTCACGGTGCTCGAGGTGGTCACGGCGGTGGATCCGCTGAAGCGGATCAAGTCGTGTCCTCTTGGCTTGCAGGCGCATGCCGTGAATCTCTGCCCGTTGCACCGCAAGCTCGACGACGCCGTAAAAAGCGTGGAAGACGCCTTCGCGTCCACTACCATTGCATCCGTTTGCGAGGAGCCCTGCGATGCCGCCGCGTAAACGAACGTTGCTGAAAGCTCTTTCGGTGCTGCTCCCCGCCGCCGCGGCGGTGGCCGGTCTGAGCAGTTCGTACATGGTCCCGGTAGACCACGACGCGATCCAATACACGAAAGGCGCGCTGAACGACGCAGTCTCCCGCCTGCAGAAGCGCATCGACGCCGGCGAGGTGAAACTCCGTTATGACGACGAATTCGGCTATCTTCGCTCGGTGCTCAAGGAACTGAGCGTGTCGGCCAGTTCGCAGGTTCTGGTGTTTTCGAAAACCAGTTTCCAGGCGTCGCGGATCGGTCCCCGGATGCCGCGCGCGCTGTATTTCAACGACGCCGTCACCGTGGGTTACGTGCGGACGGGGGAGGTGCTGGAGTTCGCCGCGCTCGATCCGCGTCAGGGAGCGATTTTCTATACGCTCGACCAGGAGCGCACTTCCCATCCTCGTTTCGAGCGCCGCGATGTCTGCCTGCAGTGTCACCAGTCCGGCGCGACCTTTGGGGTTCCCGGTCTGATGGTCCGCTCCGTCACGCCGGACCGGAACGGCATGCCGCTGATGTCGCTGGGCGGGTACATTACCGACCACCGCAGCGCGCTGAAGGAACGCTGGGGCGGCTGGTACGTGTCCGGCACGACCGGCGATCAGGCGCATATGGGCAACGCCGTAGTGCAGGACGCGACCGGTGACGACACCCTGCCGCTTTCCGGACGGAGCGTGACCGATCTCGGCCGCTTTTTCGACACGGGCGCTTACCTGACGCCGCACAGCGACGTGGTGGCGCTGATGACGCTGGAGCATGAGACGCAGATGGCAAACCTGATGACACGGGTCGGGTGGGAAGCCCGGATGGCGCTCTACGAAAACGACGCTATCAATCGTTCGCTGGGGGAACCTGCCGGGCAGATTCGGGAGTCCACCGCGCATCGCATCAATGCCGCCGTGGAGGAACTGGTCGAATATATGCTTTTCACCGGCGAGGCAAAACTCACGGCTCCCGTGGAGGGGACATCGGGCTTCGCGGAAGAGTTCCGGAAACGCGGTCCGCGGGATTCCAGTGGCCGCTCGCTGTATGCCCTCGATCTGCGAACCCGCCTGTTTCGTTATCCCTGCAGCTACATGATTTATTCGGAGGCCTGGGATCAGATGCCGGAGGCGGTCCGCCAGAGGGCCTGGCTGCGCCTTTGGGAAGTTCTGAGCGGAGAGGACAAGAGCGGCAAATTCGGGAGCCTGAGCGAGGAGGACCGGAGCGCGGTTCGGGAGATCATCCTGCAGACAAAGAAGGGATTGCCCCCCATCTGGAGATAAGCGCAAAAACCCGGCCGAATGTGACAAAAAACACGACCGTAGTAAGATTTTTTTATGGCCCGGGTGCTCCTTTGCAGCGACGAACCGATTCTTGCGGAAGGACTGGTGCGCGTGCTTCGGCAGACCGGCAGCCTGGAACTGGTTGGATGTTGCGAGCGGCTGGACGACCTTGATGCGGAACTGGCTCTTCACAAGCCCGACCTTCTGCTGATGGATTTGACCGCCGAGGTTTCCTTCGGTCTTCTGCACCGGCTGCACTGCCGCGTTTCGGGAACCAGGATCGTACTCTGGGCGCGCTCGATGCCGGGCGAGATGGCCCTGCAGGCGATGACACTGGGGATCCAGGGCGTGCTCCGGAAGACGCTTCCGCCGGAAACTCTGGTCCAGTGTCTGACGGAAGTACACCAGGGCGCGTTATGGTTCGAGAAGGCTCTGACGGATTCCCTGCTGGCCACGCGGCGCTTTTCGCTGACACGACGCGAGGGTCAGTTGGTGGCCCTGCTGGCGCAGGGGCTCAAGAATAAGGAAATCGCAACCGCGATGAACCTTTCCGAGGGCAGCGTGAAGGTTTACCTTTCCCGGCTGTTCCAGAAGCTGGACGTGAAAGACCGGCTGGAACTGGCTTTATTCGGCCTGAAGAATCTGACGCCGGACATGGCCGCTCCGGCGCCGGAGCCGGATTCGAAAGTGCCGATCTGGCAGACGCCCCGATCCTTTTTTCTGGACAAACATTCCGGCGTGCGGCGCCGCGCATCTTCCTCTGGAGTCAACCCATCGGGAGTCAACCCATCGGGAATCGGCCCATCGGGAATGAAGAAGAGCAGCCCGGTTCACACCTGAAGTCGTTTAATTAATCCGTGGCTACGGGCTTAGCTGGCAAGTCGTTTAAGCCGGAGCCGCTATGCCGGACCGAATATTCTTCAGGGCATGGCGATGTTCGGCGGCCAGAACGATTCCATAGCACGCGGCGAGGTGGAATAATCCCAGGCTCGCGGCGGTCGCCAGAACGCCAAACAGGGTTGAGGGGGGGACGAAATACAGCAGCGCCAGCCCAACCAGCGTGGTCAGAACGGACGCGAGGAGGGGACGAACGTAGATGCTGGCGAGCATCCCGGAGTACGGGATCCCGAGTGCCCGGCTGACCGACCAGGAAGGCCGCAACCCCCGCCCCAGAAACAACGAGACAGCCCACCACGCCGCTGCGACCCAGAGGGGCCGGGATGGCAGGAAAACCAGCCAGCCACACAGCATAATGAGCGACTCAACCACCACGCCGTAGTTGTACGCCCGGTGTTTGGCCATCCCGAAGAGCGTGCCGATCGAGTGGATATGCGCGGAGGAACCAAACGCAAACCCGAAGCCGAGCCAGGGAATCAGGGGCAGACAGTGTTCGGCTACGACCGGCCCTACCCACACGGTGAACAACGATCTGCCGAACAGAAGCAGGAACAGATAAACGAAGATGAACATCGCGAACGAGTAGCGATTCAGATAAAGGACGGTGCGCCGGAGCGCCCCGCGATCATCTTCCGCCGCCAACCGGGCACTCAGGCTGGAGGTCATGCTTCCCACTTGAGAGAGCACTTCGTAGAGATTGGTGAGCAGACGCAAGACCAGGCTGAAATAGCCGACGCTCGCTGTGTCTTTCATCATGGCGAGCAGCACGATTGGTCCGTTCTGCAGGAACTGCAACGAAACAGTTCCCAACAGCGTCGGCAGGCCATAGTGGAGCAACTGCCGGAAGATGGCCCGGTCGAACTCCCCGGAAAGGATGCGGAAACCCGGAAAGCTCTTGCGAAATACCCAGCCCAACATGACGAAGCCGCACCAGAATGCCACCACGGTTGCCCAGCCCAGGCCCAGGAGGCCCATCTTGTAATGGAGGGACAAAAGGCACAGCGAGGTGCGGATTACGCTCACGCTGATGTTGATGCGGCTGATGGCGGGAAAATTCTGCAGGCCTTCGAGTGCCGCTTTCGCCACGTTAAACAGCAACTGCAACGTCATCGTGAATCCCGTCATCCGCAGCAGGACGACATAATCGGATTCGAGTTCATGAGGGATGTTGAAAAGGCGCGCGGAGGGTTTGGCGCCCAGAAACACCGCGAGTGTTACCACTAATGCGATACAGCTGAAATACAGGATGCTGGCGTTCAGGGTTTTGTACAGGCGCGGCAGGTTGTTCAGCGCGCTGTACTCGGCCACATACTTGACGGTGGCGGAGCGGATACCCAGGTCCGCGATATTCAGGTAATCCAGCATGCTGAAAACCAGCGCCCAGACGCCGAACGCCTGAATACCCAGACCCTGGACCACCTGTCGGCTGAGCACCACGCCGCCGATTACCGAAACCGTGAAAGACAGAGCGTTCCAGAAAAGCAGCACGGCGAAGCGCGCGGAACGGGAACTCATGCCGGCTTCCCGTCCGCCGGGGTCACGTGGGGAGGAAAGAAACGAAGCACTGCTTTCGGGTGCGGTATTATCCTCGATCGCAGGGTCAACATGCAGCAGAGTTTTAGCAGGAGTGGAGCCGAGTCTGGACAGCCAACCAGAGGCCGGAGACCGTAAGTTCACGGTGTGTGGCCCGGTTTGTGTGATTGCTGCCTGCCAGAAAGGCGATTTTAGCACAATTGGGGACTTTCCGTCGAACCCGGCCTTTGACAACGCTTTTGGCTTGACACTCCTGGCGTTGACAAACTTGCTCCGCCAACTGGCGGCGGGACGCGGCCATGCGGACCGATGCAGCCGCCACGCTTTTTGCCTCCGCGTGAGCAGCCGCCGGATTCCCGCTATACTGCTTGCGAAGGCTCAAAAAATGAAGAATTTCCCTCTGGCCGCGGCTGCCCTTGCCGCACTTCTTTGCACTGCCGCCTACGGCCCGGCTCAGACCCTTCCCAAGGGCGTCGCCAAAGTTACGTCGGTGGAAGGCATTACGGAATACCGGCTGGATAACGGCCTGCGATTCCTCGTCTTTCCGGACGCTTCGAAGCCCACGATGACGGTCAATATGACGTATCTGGTGGGTTCCCGCCATGAAGCGGCGGGCGAGGGCGGCATGGCCCACCTGCTCGAGCACATGGTGTTCAAGGGCAGCCCGAAGCACACCAACATTCCCCAGGAACTGACCGAGCACGGCGCGAAACCGAACGGCAGCACCACGTGGGACCGGACCAACTACTTCGAGACTTTTCAGGCGACGGACGAGAACCTGAAATGGGCGCTCGATCTGGAATCGGACCGCATGATGAACTCTTTCATCAAAAAAGAGGATCTTGACAAAGAGTTTTCGGTCGTCCGTAACGAGTTTGAAATGGGCGAGAACAACCCGTTCAACGTCACGTTCCAGCACACCATGGCGGCGGCGTATTCGGTGCACAGCTACGGGCGTCCGGTGATCGGCAACAAATCCGACGTGGAACGCGTGCCGATCGACCGCCTGCAGGTTTTCTATCACAAGTATTACCAGCCGGACAACGCGGTTCTGACCATCGCCGGCAAGATCGACGAGCCGAAGATTGTCGAGATGGTGAACAGTTATTTCGGCGCGATTCCCCGGCCGACGCGCGTGCTTTCGCCGACGTACACGGTGGAACCCGTGCAGGACGGCGAACGGACTACGGTGGTTCGCCGTGTCGGCGACATCCAGATGCTGATCGCGGCCTACCACATGCCGGACGGCGCGCATCCCGATATCGAGGCGCTGGATATTCTGGCAAGCGTACTCGGCGAAGAGTCTTCCGGCCGTCTTTACAAAGCCCTGGTGGACAACAAGAAGGCCAGCCAGGTGTTCGGTCAGACCATCGAGAATAACGAACCGGGCATCATTATGTTCGGCGCCATTCTGGGGAAGGGCGACTCGCTCGACGATGCCCGCAAGATCCTGCTCGACACGATTGCCGGCGTGGCGAAAGAGCCACCCAGTAAAGACGAGGTGGAGCGGGCGAAAACCCGGCAGATGCAGCAGATCGAACAGATGCTGCGAAATTCCGAAGGTCTCGGCCTGACGCTCAGTGAGTTTTTGGCACAGGGCGACTGGCGTTTGCTGTTCCTGGAACGGGACCGCCTGAAGAACGTCAAGCCGGAGGATGTGCAGCGCGTTGCCGCCGCTTACCTGAAAGATTCGAACCGCACGATCGGTGAGTTCATTCCGGACGCCAAACCCGACCGCGCGGAGATTCCCGCGAAGAGCGATCTGGCCGCGGCTCTGAAGGATTACAAAGGCGAAGCCGCCATGGCACAGGGCGAGGTTTTCGACCCCTCCACGAAGAACATCGAAGCGCGCACGGAGCGGTATGCGCTGCCTTCCGGCATGAAGGTCTCGCTGCTGCCCAAGAAGACGCGCGGCGCGAACGTCAATGCCGTCATCAGCCTGCACTTCGGCGATCTCGACGGGCTGAAGGATAAGCAGACGGTGGCGGGTCTCGCCGGCTCCACCCTGATCCGGGCCACGAAGAACAAGAACCGCCAGCAGATTCAGGACGAGATCGACCGTCTGAAATCGCAGCTCAGCGTGCAGGGCGGGGCGACCGGGGCCAGCGTTTCCATCGAAACCACCCGGGAAAATCTGCCGGGCGTGCTGCGCCTGGCCGGTGAAATTCTGAAGGAGGCCACGGTTCCGGACGCCGAGTTCGAACTGATCCGGAAGGAACGTCTGACGGGCCTTGAAAACTCGCGCAATGAGCCGCAGGCTCTGGCGCCGACGATGCTGCAGCGCACGTTGTATCCGTTTCCGAAGGGCGACGTACGCGGCGCGCGCACCATCGAGGAGCAGATTGCCGAGGTGCAGGCCGCCAAGGTAGCGGACGCGCGCGCCTTCTACAAGAACTTCTACGGGGCATCCAATGCCGAACTCGCCGTGGTCGGCGATTTCGATCCCGCGGAGGTGAAGAAGGCGGCGGCCGATCTGTTCGGCAACTGGAAGAGCCCGGCGCGGTTCGAGCGGGTGAAGACCGGCTTCGCGAAGGTGGCGCCGGTTAATCAGTCGATCGAAACCCCCGACAAAGCGAACGCAGTCTTTTTCGCGGGCTTGCGTCTGAACGTGAGCGATCAGGATCCCGATTACGCCGGCCTTGTGCTCGGCAACTATATGCTCGGGGGCGGCTTTATGAATTCCCGCCTGGCGACCCGCATTCGCGTGAAAGACGGACTCAGTTATGGCGTGAGTTCCGGACTTTCCGCCAAGGCGATCGAGAAAGACGGGCAGTTTCAGGTGTTTGCGATTGCGGCTCCGCAGAACATCGCGAAAGTGGAAGCGGCGTTCAAAGAGGAGATGGAGCGCGCTTTGAAAGAAGGCTTCACGCAGAAGGAACTCGACGCGGCCCGGGATGGCTGGCTGCAGTCCCGCGTGGTGCAGCGGGCCGAAGATCGTTCGCTTGCGGGGCTGCTGGCAGGCCGCGATTACGACGGCCGGACGCTCGCGTGGGACGAACAGCTCGAAGCGAAGGTAAAAGCGCTGAAGACGGAAGATATCTCCGCCGCGATGCGCCGCCATCTGGACGTCTCGCAGATCAGCATTATCAAGGCGGGGGACTTCAGCAAGAAGTGATCGTTCGCACGGCCGGGACTGCCCGCCCATTGCTTCCGGCATCGCGCATCGTTAGTGTGGTGCCGTTGTCGCAGGAGGAGAAGGCATGGACTTTACCGGCACGCTGCGCACGATTCTGAATCGCAAGGGTTCCGCCGTCAGTTCCATTTCGCCGGATGCCACGGTCTACGAAGCCGTGGCACGCATGGCGGAGGAGGATATCGGCGCCCTGGCGGTGCTCGAAAACCACCGGCTGATCGGCATTTTTTCCGAGCGCGATTACGCGCGTAAGGTGATCCTGCTGGGACGCGCGTCGCGGGACACCACGGTTCGCGAGGCAATGACGCATCCGGCGATCACCGTGCCGCCGGAGGAATCCGTGGAAGACTGCATGCGGCTCATGATCCACCGGAGAAACCGGCATGTACTGGTGGTGGACCGCGGGGAACTGTGCGGCATCGTCTCGATCGGCGACCTGGTGAATTCGATCATCTCGGCGCAGGCCGCGACCATCGATCACCTTACGAGTTATATTGCGGGCGGTTATCCCGGTTAAGGATCAAACTCCCCGCCGCGTCCTTTGTCATGGTCCAACCGGCCGGCACGAGCGTGGTGGAACCGTAGTCGGTAACCAGCAGCGGTCCTGGCTGGGGCTTCGCGGGGAAGGCGTCCCGCGGTCCGGCGGGAACCTTGCGCCAGCGTCCCGCGATCCAGACCTTCCGGGAACCCGGCGCGCCCGCCTGACGCCGCGGGATCTTCAGGGACGGCCTTGGGACCGCCACCACCGCGCGCACGCGCAGGGTGACGGTTTCGGTGGCGCGGTGCGGATCCGAATAACCGTAAACCTGCTGGTGCGCGCGGTGAAAATCGCCGCCTGCGGGGATGGTGAGTTCGTAACTCTGACCGGCGTAGCGCACGTCGGCGAAGCGATGCAGTTCCGCGCCTCGCACGTCTTTGGCCGCCTGCTTTTCCAGGTTGCGGAAGCGCGCTTCCAGATCGGTGGCGCCGAGGGCCCCAATGGAGTAGTCCCGGGTGCGGTCGGCCAGCAGCATTCCCAGTGCGGAGAGAGCACCGGCCAGGCGCGGAACGATCACGGTGGTCACGCCGAGTTCGGCCGCCAGTTCGCAGGCGTGGAGTCCGCCGCCGCCGCCGAATGCGACGAGAGGAAAATCGCGCGGGTCTTCGCCGCGTTCCACGGAGACGCCGCGAATGGCGCGTTCCATGTTCGAATCCGCGACCCGGATAATGGCGGCTGCCGCGGCCACGGGATCGAGGCCAAGTTGGGCGCCGATGCGCGCCACGGCCGCTTCGGCCCGCGCGGGGTCCAGGTGCATCTCGCCGCCCACCAGTTGATCGGCTGCAATGCGGCCCAGCACCACGTGCGCATCCGTGACGGTTGCGCCTTCGCCGACGCCATAACAGGCAGGCCCGGGCACCGCGCCGGCACTCTGTGGGCCGACGCGCAGGCTGCCTCCGGCGTCGACGTAAGCAAGCGACCCGCCGCCGGCGCCCACGGTGTGGATATCCAGCATGGGAACACGGACTGGGAACGATTCGATGCGCGCTTCGGTGGTGAGTCTCGGCTCCTGACCGGCCAGCGCGACGTCCGTGGAGGTGCCGCCCATGTCGAACGTCAGGGCCTTTTTGAATCCGGCGAGGCGGGCGATTTCGACGCCACCGACGATCCCGCCCGCGGGTCCGGAGAGAATGGTGCGCACGGCGTTCCGGCGCGCTTCTCCGGCCGTCAGCAGGCCTCCGTTCGACTGCATGATCGCCACGGGCCAGCGGCACCCGGCTTCGAGTTCGCCGAGGTAGCGATCCATCAGCGGACCCACGTAAGCGTTGATCACGGTGGTGCTGGCGCGCTCGAATTCCCGGAATTCCGGCGACACGTCGCAGCTGGCGCAGACGTAGGCGCCGCTGCCGCGCAGCGCTTCCAGCAAAGCGCGTTCATGGGCGTCGTTCTGATACGAGTGCAGCAGGCAGATGGCGACGGATTCCGCGCCGGCCAGCCTTTCGGCCAGATTGCCGGGCTGCAGCGGACGCTCGATGGCGCCGTCGAAGAGAATTCGCTCATCCACGCCGAAGCACATGTCGGGGGCCACCAGAGGACGCGCCGGGAAAGGAGTGAGATTGTAGAGTTCCGGCCGGTTTTGCCGGCCGATGGCGATCAGGTCTTCGAAGCCGCGCGTGGTGACGAAGGCCGTCTTCGCGCCCTTTCGCTCCAGAAGAGCGTTGGTTGCCACCGTGGAGCCGTGAACGAGGTCGGCCCTGGTTCGCGCGGGGACGGCGCGCGCGATTCCCGCAAGGATCACACTGGCCGGCGACGCCGGACTGGACCGCAATTTGAACGACTCCAGCCGGCCGTCGTCGTGCAGAACGGCGAAGTCTGTAAAGGTGCCTCCCGAATCAATACCAATCCGCATGGGAAAATAAAAGGGCTTCTTCCCCTAAGGTACCTCCCTACATTGAAACTACTTTTTATCGGCGATATTTTCGGCCATGCGGGCCGCAGCATTGTCGCGGACCATCTGGCGGATATCCGGGCCTCGCAGGGCATTGATGTGGTGATCGCGAACGGCGAAAACTCGGCCGCGGGCTTCGGCATCACGCCCAATATCGCCGAGGATCTCTTTCGTTCCGGCATCGACGTGATGACGTCCGGCAATCACATCTGGGACAAGCGGGACATTTACGATTACCTGAGTCGGCAGCCCCGGCTGATCCGGCCGGCCAACTATCCCGTTCCCGCTCCCGGCTCGGGCCTTTATATTCACGAGACGCGAAGCGGCGCGAAATGCGCCGTGATGAATCTGCAGGGCCGGGTGTACATGGCCAACACCGATTGTCCGTTCCGGAAGATCGATCAGGTGCTGGCGGGCATTCCGGAAGAAGTGAAAGTCCGGTTCGTCGATTTCCATGCCGAGGTGACCAGCGAGAAGGTGGCGATGGGCTGGTATCTGGACGGACGTGTTTCGGCGATGGTGGGGACGCACACGCATATTCCCACCGCCGACACGCGCATCCTGCCGGGCGGCACGGCGTACCAGACAGACTGCGGTATGACCGGACCTTACGATTCCGTCATCGGCGTGGAAAAGGAGCCGGTTATCCAGAAATTTCTGACGGCGATGCCGATCAAGATGGAAGCGGCGAAGGGCTGCGTCGAACTGCACTCGGTGATCGTGGACGTGGATGAGGCAACCGGCAAGGCGCTTTCGATTCGCCGGCATACCGTAAAGGGCGACTAAAGCGTTTTCGCTGAGTGGTCACATGGGCTGCCTGACGTAAATCAAAACGGGCCTGCCCAGGGCGCCGCCGCCGCTGGGATGGCTGTTTTGCAGGATGATCACCTGGACCGGATTGGTGGGGAGCGTCACGACGTCTGTCGGGATTTTCACGTTCACCTGCCAGACGCCGACCAGACCCGGCGCCAGACCGGCATACTGCACGTCCGGGCCGGTGATGATCGGCTCTTTCAGGGACGGAGAAATGATGACCGTGGGCGGGCGGGACGACGGAAGCGCCTTGTTCGAGACATCGCCGTCCGGAGGAGCGCCATCCACCACACCCTGGCCGGTGCCATAGAGCGTAATAAAGTGACCTGCGACGGCCGGATTGGTTTGCGTATTCAGCGTATTGTCTTCGTTCACCGCGATCGCCGCCCCGCTGCCGTTGGCGGCCTGGGTGAAGATACCGGGCACTGCGTCGAGGAACGCTACCGTTGTGTCCCCGAGGAGTCTGCCGGTGGACGTCTCGATCACCTGCAGGCTGCCCGTTCCGGACTGGGGCGCGCTCATGGGGACCTGGAAGTTGATCTGGTCCGTGCCGGTGAAGAAGAGCGGCACGGCCATGCCGTTCAATAGAACCTGGATCCCGTTCAGCTCCCGCGGCAACGGAAACTTATAGGCTGGCGCGGATTGCGCCGAGGTACCGAACTGGTGAAAGTTCCCCGTGGAATATAGCGCGGCGATCATGCCCGGCGCCAACTGGTTTCCATAGATGAAGTTCGCGGCATTCAGACTGGAGAGGCCGGGGTAATGGATCACCACGCGGTTGGCGGAATCGGCGATAAAAATATTTCCCCACGCATCCTCGGCGAGTGCCCGCGGGCTCGCCGCCGGAATGCTCGCATTTGAGGCGAAGTTCGGACTGGTGGCGAGAACGTTAAATTGCGGAAAGCGAATCGCCGAATTGCTGCCGGCGTCGGCCACCCAGATATCGCCCGTGATCCGGTTGACATGCATACCGCGCGGGCTGGAAAGGCCGGTGGTCAGAACGATGGCCGCGTGCGCGCCGGAACTGGACGTCGGAGCGTGGTCGAAAATCATTACCCGGCCATTTCCGGAATCCGCCACGTACAGACGATCGTCGTTATCGGTCGCGATGTGATGCGGTGAATTCAGCTGGCTGTCGCCGTTGCCGGAACCGGCGGCGGAAAAGGTGGTCTGGCCAAAAACGATGGTGGCGGATTCCCCGCTGGTAAACGTTTTGGAATTGCCGGGGAAGAACAGGACCCGGTGGTGAACGGAATCGGACACCAGCAAGCCATGATCGCTGGCCTGCGAAAGGCCGTAAGGCGCCGCCATGGTGCGCGCGGTAGCGTCCGTGATTTTGGTGAAGAAGCTGACCTGACCCAGAACCAGGTCCGCGGCTTCCAGAGAGCCGGGAGTGTAGTTCTCAAACGGTTTGGGGAACCGGACGACTCTGCCGTTGCCGGTGTCCGCCACGTAGAGGTTGCCATCGGTATCCACGTAGAGACCGGTGGGCGTCAGCAGACCGGACTGGTTGGGCCGGTTCGCGTCGTTCGAGGGGTAGTTCGCGAGCGAACGCTGGAAATCGGGCTGCCCAATGACGATATCGGCCTTCGCGCCGGGCTGCAGGTTGCGGAGATCTTTATAGCCGAGAATCCGGTTGTTATAAGTGTCCGCAATGTAAAGATGCGGCGGCGAAGAGGCCAGATCGATCGCAACGCCGGCGTCCACGGTGTTCGAACCGAACGAAGAAAAGTTGAGCTCACGGCCTTCGATCAGATTGGGCGAATTCAAATTCAGCCCGTCCTGCCCTAAAACGCGGGTGGCAGGAGCGAAACCGGACCCGGACGAGGGCAGCACCACCACACGATGGTTGAGGGAATCCGCGACGAAGAGTTCGGTGCCGGAAAAGACCGCCGCCGCGGGATGTGAAAGGGTGGAAGGCCCCGCGGAGGGTTGGCCCTGATTGATGCTACCGGAGATAAAGTCGGTCTGTCCGATAACCTGAACGGCGGCCTGATTGAGGCTGTTCGAAGTCCACTGCTCAAAAGGAGGGTAGAGCAGGAGGCGACTGTTCAGTGTATCGGCAATACCCATCTGGCTGCCTACCGGGAACAGCGCGCTGGTTCCGCCATTCAGCTGGAGTTCACTCACCGCCGGCGGCTGCACGGTATCAAGATCGACTCCCAAGAGCCGGGTGGCGAGTTGGCCGGTCCGAAAAGGCGGCGTCCAGACCAGAATGCGGCTGCGCTGATTCGAGGCCGATTCGGACACAAAGAGCCGTCCGCCGGAATCGAAAGCGATGCCTGTGGGGGAGAGCACGCCGGACAAGGTCGTCGTGGTTCCCGTGAATGAGCTACTGACGAAGTCCTGCTGACCCAGCACCAGATCGGCGGCGGGGCCGGGCACGGCCTGACTTCCGAGCACGGACGCGCTGAAGCGCAGAACCCGGTTGTTTCCGGGGTCGGCAACCCACAGATTTCCCGCCGTATCGAACGTGAGATAGGAGATGAGCGTTGAACCGGAAGAAGCAAGCGCCAGCGTCTGCGCGGAAATGCCGCCCTGATTCGCGCCGCTGGTGGTGAAAGACTGCTGCCCGATGACGAAATCGGGTACCTGGTCGCTCGATTGCGCAAAAGGTTTGGGAAAGCGGAGAATCCGGTTGTTGCCCGAGTCGACGACATAGACATTGCCCGAGGCATCGACGGCAATGCCGGTGGGAGAGGCGAATCCGGCGGATCGGGCACGGCCCGGCCCCTGCGGAGTGGTCGTGACGAAATCAGGCTGGCCCAGAACGACGTTGGCCTTCTGGCCGTTGGCGAACGCCACCGCGCTCCGGAAGCCGAGGACGCGGTTGTTTCCCGTGTCTACTACATAGAGACCAGGCGGATTCGTGCTCGTGTCGAGAGCGAGACCCTGAGGAGCCAGGAACTCGCGGCCTTCCACGAGATTCGGATTGAAACTGGTCACCTGCAAAGACGTTTGCCCGACAACGCGGGTCGGAGTCGGATTCAGGGTGATCTGCGCGATCGCCTGAGGCAGCGCGAGGACGCAGGAGAAAACGATGGCGACGGCGGATCTCATTATGAAATAAACCAGTTATGAATCGATGCGCGTTAGCGGACGAGAAGTCCGCACACTCGCAACATAGCACGGTTGAGGGCCATTCCTTTATCCCCCTGAGGCAAAAAGGGCTAACGCTGCACAGTTGGCGGAGTCCGGTCTCGTAAACTGGTTGTTTGCGCGTCTCCGCGGTGAGTTATCTCAATACTTGGCCATTGGTGTGGGGCTTTCGAAACGGTCCACAGCAAGGGCTTTTCGATTTCCGGTTCGATCTGCCGGCGATTTGCGCGGCTGCGGTGGGAAACGGCGAGGCCGACATCGGGCTGGTGCCGTGCGGCGAGCTGGACCGGCTGCAACTGGATTTTCTGCCCGATCTGGGTATTGCCTGCGACGGGCCCGTGCGCAGTATTCTGCTGATTTCGCAGCGGCCTTTCGATCAGATCCGGACCCTCGCCGCGGATTCCGGCTCCCGCACGTCGGTGGCGCTGACCCGAATCATTCTGGCCGAGCGCTACGGCTGCCGCCCGGAAATCCGGAGGCAGAGTCCGCGGCTGGAAGAGATGTTGTCGGGAAGCGACGCGGCGCTGATCATCGGCGATCCGGCGCTCCGGCTGGATCCGGAACAACTGCCTTATTACACGATGGATCTGGGGGAGGAGTGGACCCGCTGGACCGGGCTCCCGATGGTGTTCGCGGTCTGGGCAGGCCACAAAGCGGCGCTGACGCGTGACGCGGCGGAGGCTTTTTTGGCGTCCTGGCGGTGGGGACGGGACCATATGGATGAGATTGTGCGGCAGGCATGCGAGGAACGCGGGTTCCCGGAGCCTCTGGCCCGTGAGTATCTGACGCGCCACATCGTTTTTGAGCTTTCCCCTAAACATCTGGAGGGATTGGAGTTGTACAGAAATTTTGTGCGCGCCCTGGATACTTTTGCAATTCCGGTTTGATCTTGGGCGCGGATGGTGTAATATCAAAGAAACCTTCCTGTAGTTGCTCCTCAGTAGCTCAATGGTAGAGCATTCGGCTGTTAACCGAAGGGTTGTAGGTTCGAATCCTACCTGAGGAGCCAAATTCTGTCCCTCCGAACGCCAACGCCCCGTTGGTTGACACCATCCGTCTTGCGCTCCTCCGCAAGATATCCCTAATACTCGCCTATATTTCCAGAGGATTCTGTTCTCCCTGTCCGGTCGCGGAGAGTCGGCGTGGTTGCTCCCGTTAGCCCTTGCGGCACACGTTCGCCTGAATTCTCCGTTTCTCCAGAGAGTGCCTCGGCGCGGTTAACGCGTTTCGTATCTCGGTCTACAATTTCGAACTGCGGCGAATGTTTACAGCGCGACGTGGTCCCTGCGCCGAATGCACCAGAAAGCGGTTCTCGGCGGCGGCAGAGTTTTCGGGTCGGATTTGAAATACTTTGGCGGGGCAGGCGCTTCGGCGCTTCGCAAGAACTGCGTGTCGCCTCGATCAGACGTACACCGCGTGCGTCCCAATTTTCTCATCGGAGGAGTAACGCAAGATGATCTGTCCGTGTTTCCGCGTATTTGTCAAGTCGTCGGGAACTGGTCGGCTCAAGGGCAAATAAGTCATAACGCGCTCCCTCGGCGGAATATCCGTCTGTGGGTCGTACCATTGGGTGCCGAACTTCAGTTCGTAGGCGCCGCTCTCCGCGTCTTTAAATGCCCTCGGGTAAATCGGAAGCGCGCTCTTCCTTTTGACTGTCCCGAGAAACCTTACCTCATTCTTGAAGAGGGCGCGCGAGATGTGAATAGGGGAGTTGCCGGTATTCGCTATGAAGATGCCGAGCGCGTAATCGTAGTGCTCATGGTGGTCCCGCGCACGCAAGTCGATATTCTGCGTATGGACTGACAGATGAGGGTGGTTGTTCCGAGCGTTCCCGGCTTTTGGGCGCAACTTCGAAATCAGTGCAATCAGACCGCTCAATAGGAACACGCCCAGTCCCGAGAAGAACCACTGGTAGTGCTTTGAGACGAGGTCAACGATCTCCGACATTACACTTTATGTTAAGCGGCTCGCTGGCCCGTCGGGACCCCACTTCTGTCGCAGCTTCGCGGTTAACGCGTTTTCGCGTCTCGGTTTACACTTTTCGAACTCCCTGCGTATGTTTACAGCGAAGGGTGCTCGCGCACTTTTCATTAAGCAATCGACAGCGGAACGACCGCCAAGCGGACTTTCGTTGTGGTGCCAATCCACAGCGAGGTGAATCGTCTTGGGCATCCCGACAGAAGACCTGCAATCCATCGCCAGCATCCTTGCCGCTGGCTATCTCCGTCATCGCGACCAACTTCGGCGCGCGGTTCCCCGACTTGACTGTTCCGAAACTTCGAGCCGTCATGGACACGAGGTTAACGGCTATGAGAACGGAGAACGGAATGGAGACCGCGATGCGGAAAGAGATTGACGAGTTGAGCCGGATGACAGTCGGCCAGCTCCGGCAGAAGTACATTGAGGCGTTCGGCGAGGAGTCCCGATCGAATCACAAGCAGTTCCTGTTTCGGAGGATCGCCTGGCGGATTCAGGCTCTGGCCGAGGGTGGCCTCTCCGAGCGGGCTCGACGGCGGGCGCTGGAGATCGCCAACGATGCGGACCTTCGCATCCGGGCACCCAAGACCAAGTTCGGAGAAGACGTCGCGCTGGACCCCAAGCTCAGCATCACGCGGAAGGTTGCCGGTGCGCTCGACCCGCGGCTGCCGCCGCCGGGAACCTACCTGGAACGCGAGTACAAGGGCCGCAGAATCATTGCGAAGATCCTTGAGGACGGGTTCGAATTCGACGGCGAGATTTACCGATCCCTCAGTGCAATCGCCCAGGAAGCGACGGGAACGAAGTGGAACGGCTTCCTCTTCTTCAACCTGACAGCGGAGGAAAATCTCAATGGCAAGGCGTAGCGCTTCGCAGGTTCCCGCCAAGGCGTCGAATGGATCGGTTGAAACCAAGATCGTGCGGTGCGCGATCTACACTCGGAAATCTACGGAGGAGGGACTCCAGCAGGAGTTCAACTCGCTCGATGCACAGCGGGAAGCGTCTGAGGCTTTCGTCGCCAGCCAGAAGCACGAGGGCTGGCAGGTAGTCACCGAGCATTTCGACGACGGCGGCTACACGGGCGGCAATATGGATCGCCCGGCGCTGAAGCGGCTGCTGGCTGCGGTTGAGGCCCGATCAATCGATTGCATCGTCGTCTATAAGGTGGACCGGCTCAGTCGGTCCCTGCTTGACTTCGCGAGAATCATCGAGGTCTTCGACCGGAACGCCGTCAGTTTCGTGGCGGTGACTCAGCAATTCAACACGACGAGTTCCCTCGGGCGGTTGACGCTGAACATCCTGTTGTCGTTCGCGCAGTTCGAACGCGAGATCATTTCGGAGCGCACCCGCGACAAGATGTCAGCCGCGCGGCGGAAGGGCAAATGGATCGGCGGGCATCCGGTCCTTGGGTACGACATCGATTCCAAGGGCGGCCGGATCATCGTCAATCCCGCCGAGGCGGAACAGGTCCGAACTCTCTTCGGCCTGTACATGTCGAAGGGATCAACGCTGCCGGTCCTTCAGGAGACCCAACGGGTCGGTCTCGTGAGCAAGCGGTGGACCACCGAAGACGGCAAGGTTCGGGGCGGGAAGCCATTCACCAGAGGCTCGCTGCACGCGACCCTGACCAATGTTCTATATACCGGAATGGTTGACCATAAGGGCGTCCTGTACACGGGCGAACACGACAGGATCGTCGATCAGGAGACGTGGGACCGGGTCCATGAAACGCTTCGGCGCAACGGCAACGACAAGGGCGCTACTGTCAGGAACAAGCTGGGTGCTCTCCTTCGAGGGCTCCTCTTCTGCGTTCCGTGCGGCACGACGATGATGCACACCTACACGATGCGGAAGTCGAAACGCTACCGCTACTACGTCTGCTACAACGCCCAGCAGCAGGGATGGCAGAATTGCGAGACGAAGTCGGTTTCCGCGCACGCCATTGAGACTGCGGTGCTGGATAGCGTCCGTCGCATCGGCACCGACCCAAAGCTGGCAGAGGCCGTTGCGGCCCAAGCCATCGACCAAGTGGCGCGCCAGCGCGCGGGCCTCGACCAGGAAATCGACACGCAACGGGGAGGCCTCCGGCGGCTCAATCAGAGCCTTGCCCGCGAAGCCGCTGACACCAGCGTGGACTCAGGCGCACGGTTCGAACGGATCGTCGCCCTTCAGCGGGAGATCGAGACCACGGAACGTCGGCTGGCAGAACTGGCTGAGGAGCGGAAGTCCTGTGATCAGGACCGCATCAACGCAAACGATCTCCGCACGACGCTTGCCGAGTTCGATTCAATCTGGTCGTCCCTGATCGCTAGGGAGCAGGAGCAGCTGATTCAACTACTGGTCGCCAAGGTCGGCTATGACGGGCGAACCGGCAAGGTGACCGTCAATTTCCGCAGCGCAGGAGCCAAACAACTATGCCAAGCAAAGAGCTGACGAGGGCTGCGGCGGAGACGTTGGAGGACGGTGCCATCCAGGTCGAAGTGACGCTGCCAGTGCGCCCACGTCGCCAAGAAAGCGCCAAGGGCCTCCGGCCCGACCAGGTCTCTGGCGCGGGAAGCCCGTCGCGAATCCCTCGAGTCACCCGGCTCATGGCGCTCCCGATCAAGTTTCAGGATATGGTGGACCGGGGAGGAGTTAACGACTACGCCGACCTCGCGCGGTTAGGCTACGTGACGCGTGCCCGGATTACCCAGATCATGAACCTGCTCAACCTTGCGCCGGACATCCAGGAACAACTCCTCCTCCCCGAGCCGCCCACCGCAATAATCAGCGAGCGCCACCTCCGCTGCGTGACGTCAGAGGTGTCCTGGCAACACCAGCGGGGACTCTGGCACAAAATCAGAACAGCTTAAGTAGCCGGAGGAGGAGCCAACCCGCCCCTCGCGGGGCCGTGGCGTCACCCTTCACGGGCCTCGTCGATCCTGCTTTTGTGCCGCGCCCGTCTTTCATGTAAGCTCAAGAAATCGCAGCCCCATCTGGAATTCGCGGCGGGTTGCGAATTCTGCTGCGCGCGGCGCGAGAGACTCCATCACCTTGACCAACTACGCCGATACCCTCGTAAGTTTCATCTGGGACGTTGCGGACCTCCTGCGCGGTCCCTACCGCCCTCCCGAATACCGCAAGGTCATGCTTCCCATGACCGTCCTGCGCCGCCTCGATTGCGTCCTCGAATCCACCAAAGCCAAAGTTCTCGAAGAGCAGAAAAAGCTCAAGGGCCAGAACGCCACGCTCGTCGATAAAATGCTCCGCCGCGCCGCGAAGCAGCAGTTCTATAACACCAGCAAGTTCGACTTCGGCAAACTCCTCGCCGACCCCGAAGGCCTCGCCCAGAACCTCCTCCATTACATCAAGGCCTTCTCACCGGAAACTCGCGCCCTCTTCGATAACTTCGGGTTCGATCAGCAGATTGCGAAGCTCGACAAATCCAACCGCCTCTTCAAGCTCGTCCAGAAATTCTCCGAAGTCGACCTGCACCCCAACGTCGTCTCCAATTTGGAGATGGGCCGAAGTTTCGAAGAACTCGTCCGAAAGTTCAACGAGGCCGCCAACGAAGAGGCCGGAGACCATTTCACTCCGCGGGAGGTCATCCGTCTCATGGTGGACCTCATCTTCCTCCCCGATAACGACCTCCTCCGCAAGAAGGGTGCCGTCCGCACGCTGTACGATCCGGCCGCCGGTACCGGCGGCATGCTTTCCGAGGCCGCCAAATACCTGCGTGAACTCAACCCCGACGCCACGCTCGTAATCTCCGGGCAGGACTACAACGCCGAAGCCTACGCCATCTGTGGCTCCGACATGCTCATCAAGGGCGAGGAGATCGACAAAATTCAGTATGGCGATTCCCTCGGCGACGGAAAAACATTCGACGCGTTCCCCGGCAAGAAATTCGATTACATGCTTGCCAATCCTCCCTTTGGCGTGAAGTGGGAATCGGAAGAGGATTACGTCCGCAAAGAGCACGACAACCAGGGCTACGATGGCCGCTTTGGTGCCGGCCTCCCACGCATCAACGACGGCTCCTTCCTCTTCCTTCAGCACATGATCTCGAAGATGAAGCCGTATTCACACGCCGATCAGACCGGCTCCCGCATCGGCATCGTCTTCAACGGTTCGCCCCTCTTCACCGGCGACGCTGGCTCCGGCGAGAGCAACATCCGCAAATGGATCATTGAGAATGACTGGCTCGAAGGCATTGTCGCCCTTCCCGACCAACTCTTCTACAACACCGGCATCAACACCTACATCTGGATCGTCACCAACCGCAAAGCCCGCAAGCGCAAGGGCAAGGTTCAGCTGGTGAACGCAGTGGATCTCTATTCGAAAATGCGCAAGAGCCTCGGGAATAAGCGCAACGAGCTGTCGGATCGCCAAATTGAGACCATCACCCGCATCTACGGCACGTTTGCCGATTCCGAGCATTCGAAGATCTTCGATAACGACGATTTTGGATACCGCAAGATCACCGTCGAACGGCCTCTTCGGCTCAGTTTCTCCGCGACAACGGAACACCTCGCTGCGGTTGAAGCTTCGCGGGCCTTCGAAGGAATCGCGACCTCGCGCAAATCGGGTAAGGAAGGGAAGAAGGAGGTCGAACGCGGAGAGGCTCTACAGGCCGAGATACTCGCGGCGCTCCGCACCTTGCCGCCGGATCAGGTGTGGATGGACCGCGAGAAGTTCACCGCCGCACTCGATAAGGTGCTCAACAGGCAGTCGCTGAGCGTCTCTGCGCCAGTCCGAAAAGCGATTCTCACTGGCTTCAGCGAACGCGATGAAAACGCCGCGATCTGCACAGACGCGGACGGCAACATCGAGCCCGATCCCGAATTGCGCGATACCGAGAATGTTCCGCTGAAGGAGGACATTCACCATTACTTTGAGCGCGAAGTGAAACCGCACGTCCCCGATGCCTGGATCGACGAGGACAAGACGAAGCTCGGTTACGAGATTCCGCTGACGCGGCATTTCTACCGGTACTCACCGCCAAGGGCACTGAAGGCAATTGAGAAGGAAATTCGGGAGCTAGAAGGCGAGATTATGGCCATGCTGGCGACGGTGGGCAGATGACCGCAAACACCGCGTGGCCGCGAAAACGGCTAAAGTACTTCGTTGATCGTAAAACACAGAAAGCGCCGGTAGGGCGCGGTAGCCACTACGTCGGTCTTGAGAATGTCGAACCATGGACAGGCCGCTACCTGCCTACCGAAGTAGAGATTGAGACGGAGTCCAGCCAGTTCAGATGTGGGGACGTCCTTTTCGGCAAACTCAGGCCCTACTTGGCCAAAGTGTATGTCGCCCAAGCCGATGGGACATGCACATCTGAAATGCTTGTGCTACGCCCACGCGAGGGAGTTCTTAAGCAGTTTTTGTTCTATCGGCTGGTCTCTGCGGACTTTATTGATCTGGTGAACTCCACCACATTCGGATCGAAGATGCCGAGAGCCGACTGGGAGCAGATTGGCAATTTTTCGGTTGCGTTGCCCGCCCCGAACGAGCAGGCGAGTGTCGTGTCCCTGCTCGACCGGGAAACCTCAGAGGTCGACGCTCTGATCGCGAAGAAGCAACGACTGATTGACTTGCTCGATGAAAAACACGACCTGCTGATCAGCCGCGCCATAACCGGGGGCGTCAAATTGAGTGCGCCTGTGAAAAACTCAGGGCAACCTTTGCTGGGAGACCTTCCGATACATTGGTGCGTTAAACGCACCAAGTTTCTGTTTGCCTACGTTACCAGCGGCTCACGCGGCTGGGCGGAACACTATAGCGAAACAGGCCCGGTATTCCTCCGCATAACGAACGTCACACGGGACGGCATCGCTCTATATACCGGCGACTTACAACGCGTTTCTGTGCCCGAAGGCTCGGAAGGGGAAAGGACACGCGCTTCGGCTGGGGACCTTGTCATCTCTATCACAGCGTGGGTTGGGGCTGTGGGCATCGTTCCGGAGGGGTTGGGCGAAGCGTATGTAAGCCAGCATTTGGCCCTTTGCCGACCCAACACCGGCATCAACCCGCGGTGGCTTGCCTATGCATTGTTCGCGCAGCCTATGAGGTGTCAGTTCAACCAAATGATGTATGGGGGAACAAAGGTCCAGCTTGCACTGGGAGACGTAAAGAATATTTCGGTTCCGGTTCCCCCGCCAGACGAGCAGAACGCCATCGCAACGCACCTCGACGAACTCACCCGAAGTGCGCAAAAGGTCAAGAGCTCGATCTTATCGGCCATCGACCGGCTTC
>Ga0073936_10001681_pt1 | contig 33919 bp, 27 predicted proteins | sample AliMusrvi5mmetaG_FD_87041 | JGI IMG/M metagenome (GOLD analysis project Ga0073936, IMG submission 87041) | Freshwater lake bacterial and archeal communities from Alinen Mustajarvi, Finland, to study Microbial Dark Matter (Phase II) - Alinen... | ecosystem: Environmental > Aquatic > Freshwater >...
ATTCCTTCGTGGGGGGCAAACAGGGCAAGGAGACAAATAAATATCATCTTTTTCATCTTCCCGTTTATCTGCTTAATCGGAAAAAATGAAAAAGGTGATACACGAAATTCATATTTATTTTACACGGGTATTTTGTAAGTTTGTGGAGCGAATCAAAAAGAGTTAGTCTGGACTCGTTGCCGCAGCTCTTTGCGAAAAACTCAAACCCAAAAATGACCCGATGAAAAAAGTGGTACTGGATTTTTTAGCCTTGCTGGAGGAAAACAACAACCGCGAATGGTTCCAGCAAAACAAGAAGCAATACGACGAAGCCAAAGCAGAAGTAGAGTCGTTTGTGAATTCAATCATCGGCGGCCTGGCGAAATTTGATGAGTCGGTGAAGTATGTGGAGGCAAAGGATTGTATGTTCCGGATTTTCCGCGATGTGAGGTTTGCCAAGGATAAATCGCCCTATAAAATCAATATGGGAGCGTGGATTACGCATGCCGGCAGGAAAAGTCCCGGTCCGGGCTATTACATCCACCTGCAGCCGGGCGGATCATTTCTTGCAGCCGGGGTCTACATGCCCGAACCCGATCAACTGAAAAAAATAAGGAATGAGATCTATTACAACATTGCAGAGTTCAAGTCCATCCTGAATGCAAAGGATATCAGGAAAAACACCGACGGATTAACAGGCAATGACAAGGGAAAGATTGCACCACGTGATTTTCCAAAGGATTTTGAAGATATAGAATTGCTGAAATACAAGCATTATACCCTTTCGCATCCCTTGCGGGACGAAATGATCGCATCTGAGCATTTTCATGAAGTGGTGCTTGTTGCCTTTAAGACAATGTATCCCTTCAACATGTTCCTCAAAAGGGCGCTTGAAGGGTGAGGTGGTCAGGCCAGGTGCCCGATGATGGTTTGTTTCCCGGTTACCTTTTGGCCCAGTTTAATGTCGAGTTTTGTTCCGACCGGTAATAAGAGGTCAACTCTTGAACCGAATTTGATGAATCCCAGTTCATCTCCCTGGATCACCGGTTCCCCGACTTTCGGGTAACATTTAATGCGGCGTGCCATCGCCCCTGCAATCTGCCTGACTAAAATTTTCTTGCCGTCGGCATCCTGGATTACCGTGGTGGCCCGCTCATTTTCAAGGGAAGCTTTCGGATTGAATGCAACCATATGTTTTCCAGGGTGATAATAGTAATAAACGATTTCGCCTCCTACCGGGAACCAGTTGACATGGACATTTGTTGCCGACATGAAGATGGAAACCTGGATCCTCTCATCCTTGAAATATTCAGGCTCGATGGTCCGCTCGATCACGACGATTTTTCCATCGGCAGGGCAGAGGACAATTTTACCGCCAGCCCTGGTTTCGCGTTTTGGTGAACGGAAAAAACGGACGATCATGATGAAAAACCAGAGGCCCAGCACATACATGGTGTAATGAAACCAGGTCTGGTCAACCAGGATATCGTTCAATGCAAGCAGAAATGCGGCTACAAATAAAAATGCAATGGTGATGCTCTTATATCCTTCTTTATGAATGGTCATGGGTTTCAGATAGGGTGATGAAAAAAGAAGTATAAAAATACAAAAGGTGCTGAAATCAGCATGGTGTCAAAACGATCGAGGATACCGCCGTGTCCGGGAAGGATGGTCCCTGAATCTTTAATGTTCAGGTTCCGTTTGAGCAATGATTCCGCCAGGTCGCCATGAGTTCCGAAGAAAATGACCAGGCATGCCAGCACCAGCCAGTCAGACAGAGGCATGCCGGAAACAAGGAGATGCAGCCCGAAAGCAATCACCAGGGTAATGACTGCTCCGGCAATGGTTCCTTCCCACGTTTTTTTAGGGGATATCCGTTCGAAAAATTTATGTTTTCCGAACTGTCTTCCATAAAGGTATGCCACGGTGTCGTAGATCCAGGTGAATGCAAAGTAACCGACCAGGATGACCGGCATGCCCCAAAAGTGTAGGGTGTCGGGGCGGTTGAAGTAAAGCAACAGCGAAAATGGCAACGCGATATAGAGAAATCCCAGGGTCGTAGTGGCGGTGTTCATCAGCGGGTTCGGCTTATCCCGGTAGATTTCGATGATAAAGGATAAAAAGAAGAGCGGAACCGGCAGGAGAAAGGGAATAAATGCAAGCCATACCTGGTAAGAAAGGCTTGGAGGCCATGACACCAGGGAGATCAAAGCCGTTGCAAGAAAAAGCAATGCGCCGGCAAGGGTTCCGTAATATTTTTGAGGATGGCAGCTTTCACTGGATATCAGTCCGTAAAATTCCCAGAGTCCGAGGATGGTGATGGCAAGGAAGATCAGTGCAAAAACCCATCCGCTGAACCAGAGCGCTGCAAGCAGGATGAACACCATCGACAATCCGGTAATGGTCCGGGTCCAGAAATTACTCAATTTTTGCACGGTCAGTTTGAAGTTGTTGTGTCATCTATTAAAAAAACATAAAGTTCTTTTGGCCCGTGAGCACCCATCACCAGGGTCTTTTCGATATCTGCAGTACGGCTTGGACCCGATATCAGAGAGATCATGGATGGATAGTTGTCACGGTATTTTTTCCTGATACCGGCCAGAGCCTGTTTCAAATCCGGGACCAACTGGGAAGTATAACCCAGCACAAGGTGAATTTCGGGATAAACCGTGATTTTCCGGCCCGGGCTTAGCCTTGTTGAAACCATCACGGTTCCGAGACGGGCAATGAGATATTCGCAGCGGGTAATGCCAATTTTTGCTTCCAGCAGGGCGTCTGAATGGGCTTCAAAAGGAATCCCTCCTGTTTTGAGGATCCTGTGCAGCATCGCATCCTGGCAGAAAAGTACCCCCCAGTCTTTCTCGAGGATGAAAGATTTCAAACTCCCGATAAATTCATCTTCACTGTCGCAATAAACAAATTTTCCGGCAATTCTCACCAGCTCTTCTGCAAAGGTTACATCAAGCGGTTCGGTCAGCTCTTTATAAACAGATGAATCCTGGTCGATGATGGGATAAGGCGCTTCGGTCTTTTCGATGAGCGCATCCCTTACTTTTTTCAGGATTTTTTCCCTGGAGGTGCTTTCTTCCATTCTGTGATCCGGATGAGATTATGACAACAATATCGGCAGCGGTTCTTTTTCTTCTTCTTTATCCCACGGACGTTTCCCGAAAATCTCCTCCAGGTCTTCCCTGAAAATGACCTCCCGATCAAGCAGCAATGTAGCCAGTTGTTCAAGTTTGTCGCGGTTTTCGGCGAGAATGGTTTTCGCCCGTTCATAAGCGGCTTCGACGATTTTTCGTACTTCCTGGTCGATGGTTTCGGCAGTTTTTTCGCTGTAGGGTTTTTGGAACGAGTATTCGTTCTGGCCGCTTGAATCGTAAAAACTGATGTTCCCGATCTCTTTGTTCAGACCGAAATAGACCACCATGGCATATGCCTGTTTTGAAACTTTTTCGAGATCATTGAGCGCACCGGTGGAGACTTTACCGAAAATGAGTTCTTCCGAAGCGCGCCCACCCATGGCGGAGGTGATTTCATCGAACATCTGCTCATAGGTAGTAATCTGCCGTTCTTCGGGGAGGTACCATGCGGCTCCAAGTGCTTTGCCGCGCGGCACGATGGTGACTTTCACAAGCGGATGAGCGTATTCGAGCAACCAGCTGGTGGTGGCATGGCCCGATTCATGGTAGGCAATCACCTTCTTTTCATGAACCGAGATGATCTTATTGCGTTTTTCCAAACCGCCGATGATGCGGTCGATGGCATCCAGGAAATCCTGTTTTTCAATGGTCAGTTTGTTTTTCCGGGCGGCGATCAGGGCTGATTCGTTGCAGACATTGGCAATGTCGGCTCCCGAGAATCCGGGGGTCTGTTTGGCAAGGAACCCGACATCCAGTCCCGGATCAAGTTTCAAAGGTTTTAAATGTACCTGGAAGATTGCCTTGCGCTCCTCAAGGTCGGGCAGTTCAACATTGATCTGGCGGTCGAATCGTCCTGCGCGCATCAGCGCACGGTCCAGGATATCGGCCCGGTTTGTTGCCGCAAGGATGATAACCCCGGCATTCGTGCCGAATCCGTCCATTTCGGTGAGAAGCTGGTTCAGGGTGTTTTCCCGTTCATCGTTGGCGCCTGTGATGGCATTACGCCCGCGGGCACGCCCTATGGCATCAATTTCATCGATGAAAATAATACAGGGCGCCTTTTCTTTCGCCTGGCGGAACAGGTCGCGTACACGGGAGGCCCCTACTCCGACAAACATCTCGACAAAGTCGGATCCGGAAATGGAAAAGAACGGCACTTTGGCTTCTCCTGCCACAGCTTTGGCAAGCAATGTTTTTCCCGTTCCCGGGGGACCAACCAGCAAGGCGCCTTTGGGGATCTTGCCTCCCAGGTTGGTGTATTTTGAAGGGTTTTTAAGGAAATCAACGATCTCCATGATCTCAACCTTAGCCTCTTCCAGTCCCGCCACATCGTTGAAGGTGATGCTGACACTGGTGTCTTTGTCGAAAAGTTGTGCCTTTGACTTTCCAATGTTGAATATCTGGCCGCCTCCGCCTCCGCCCTTGCTCATGAAACGCATGATCAAAAACCAGGCGCCGATCAGGATGGCAGGTAGGAGTAGATATCCAAGAAGGTCGCCAAAGATGTCTTTACGTGTATCGGTAGATGGAGGATAAGGAAATTGTTTTTGAAATTCGACAATCCGGGTGGCGGGAACACTGTCCTGCCTCATCCGCGAAACCACGCTGTCGCGGGTATCCTTAAGCAACCCGTGAAAAATTTCCTCAGAGCCTACCTGGTATGTGTAAACCGGGCCTGCAGTGGAACTTCCAAAACTGTGCTTTGTAAATTTCTTGTAGACTGTATCCGATTTAAGCTTCTCTTTTTTAATGTAGATTTCGGCTTTTTCCTTGTTTACAATCACGATTTTCTCTACATCCTGTTTTGTCAGGACATCGACCAGCCTGGTCCAGGTTATCTCTTCAACGGGATTCGAGTAATTGAAATACTGGATGGCAATAAAACCGATTGCCAGGATCGCATAGATCCAGTAAAAATTGAATTTTGGCCGTTTGCCTTTGGGAGGGATGAAACTGCTTCCTTTTTCTGCCATTCTGTCTGATTCCAAATAATGAGTGACTCTGTTTATTCCTGCGTGTCAACCTTGATAATGCGGGCATCGGCCCATAATTGCTCTATGTTGTAGAACCTGCGCCGTTCTTCCTGGAAAATATGGATGATCACGTCGAAATAGTCGATCAAAATCCATTCCGCATTTTCAAACCCCTCTTTATGGCAAGGATTCAAACCGGTTATTTTCTTTACCTCTTCAATTACATGATCCGCAATAGCTTCAACCTGGGTCCGGGAATCACCATGGCAGATGACAAAATCATCACAAACAGTGCCTTTCAGCCCGGCAAAATCGATGATAACGGGATTCCTGCATTTTTTGTCATTCATCGCGGCAACCGCTGTTTCAATCAGTATTTCCCTCGGTTCCTGTTTCTTCTTTCGTGGCATGAAGAAAGGTTGGTTTTAACATGCAAACGTAATAAAATATCTTACCCTGTCTAGAAGTTGGGCTTAAGCGCGTATGTCTTGTACAACTAGGTGATACACCGCACCGCTTCTTCCGCAGTATCAACCACCTGGAAAATTTCAAGGTCCTCGGGAGTAATGTTCTTTTCCAGGAGAACTGTCGACTTGATCCAGTCGATCAGCCCCTGCCAGTAGAGTTTGCCAACCAATACAATGGGAAAATTAACCAGTTTATGGGTCTGGATAAGTGTAATTGCCTCGGTAAGTTCGTCAAGGGTTCCAAAACCGCCGGGCAGGGCGACGAACCCCATGGAATAACGCATGAACATCGTTTTCCTGACATAAAAAAAGTTGAAATTGATCAGTTTGTTTCGGTCGACAAACGGATTGGGGTTTTGTTCAAAAGGGAGGTTGATGTTCAGCCCGACCGATTTTCCGCCTGCGAAATGAGCCCCCTTGTTGGCGGCCTCCACAATTCCCGGTCCCCCGCCGGTGATGATCCCGAACCCTGCTTTTGTCATCAGGTAAGCGATCTCTTCGGTAAGTTTATAGTAATGGTTTCCTTCCTTGGTCCGGGCCGACCCGAAAATCGACACGCATGGTCCTATCCTGCTGAGTTTTTCAAATCCTTCGACCATTTCCGAAATCACCTTGAATATTTCCCAGGTATCGTAGCTGATTGTTTCTGACCAGTTTTTAGGTTGAATGGATTGTTTGAGTTTTTCGAGGTCTTCTGTTTCCATAGGTCGTACGATTTGTAATTGAATTAATTTGCAGGCTCAATCCCAATGGCCCTTCACCAAAAATGGAAGGGGATCTGGTTCATCTCTGCTTTGGGAGGGATCCAGTGTAGGGGCCGAGTATGTCTTTCAGATACAGGGCGGTAAAACTCGTCTTATGCCTGGCTACCTGTTCCGGGGTTCCCTGTGCAAGGATGATTCCGCCGCGTTCACCCCCTTCGGGTCCCAGGTCGATGATATAATCGGCCACCTTGATCACCTCCATGTTGTGTTCGATCACGAGTACCGTGTTGCCCTTTGCAACAAGTTTATTCAGTACGCACAGCAGCACTTTCACATCTTCGAAATGAAGACCGGTTGTGGGTTCATCAAGGATGTAGATCGTGTTTCCGGTATCTGTTTTTGAAAGTTCCGTCGCCAGTTTCACACGCTGCGCCTCCCCGCCGGATAGGGTGGTCGATTGCTGACCCAGGGTGATATATCCAAGCCCGACTTCATTGAGAGTGCTGATTTTGTGTACTATAAACGGAATGTTTTCAAAAAAGTCAACGGACTGTTCAATAGTCATGTTGAGCACATCGTTGATGGATTTGCCCTTGTAACGTACCTCCAGGGTTTCGCGGTTGTATCGGTGGCCCTGGCAGGTTTCGCATGGAACATAGACGTCGGGCAGGAAATTCATTTCGATCACCCGCAGCCCGGCGCCTTTGCAGGTTTCGCACCTTCCTCCCTTCACATTGAAGGAGAAGCGGCCGGGAAGGTAGCCACGGATCTTCGATTCCGGCAATCCTGCGAACAGTTTCCGTATTTCATCGAACACCTTGGTATAGGTTGCCGGATTTGAACGGGGTGTGCGCCCGATGGGAGACTGGTCGATTTCAATGACCTTGTCAAGGTTTTTTATCCCTTCGATGGATTTGTATGGCAGCGGTTTCTGGTTTGATTTGAAAAAATGCTGGCTGAGAATGGGATAGAGGGTTTCGTTGATGAGCGATGATTTTCCGCTGCCCGACAAACCGGTTATGCAGATCAGGGTTCCCAGGGGAAGTCTGAGGTCGACGTTCTTCAGGTTGTTGCCGGAGGCCCCGGTGAGGGTGATAAAGTTCCCGTTGCCTTTGCGCCGTTCCCCAGGGACGTTTATTTTTCGCTTCCCACTGAGGTAAAGCCCTGTCAGGTGACCATTTTGCATGATCTCCTGCGGGGTGCCCTGGGCTACGATCCTCCCGCCATGAACCCCGGCCCCCGGCCCAATATCGATCACATAATCCGCCGCCATGATGGTTTCCTGGTCGTGTTCCACCACGATCACCGAATTGCCGGCATCGCGAAGGCTCTTCAGTGCATGGATCAGCCGGAGGTTGTCGTGCTGGTGCAGCCCGATACTGGGCTCGTCGAGGATGTAGAGCACCCCAACCAGTTGTGACCCGATCTGGGTGGCCAGCCTGATGCGCTGGCTTTCGCCGCCCGAAAGGCTTCGCGCCGTGCGGTTCAGCGTAAGGTAACCGATGCCGACATCGAGCAGGAACTGGATCCGCGCCCTGATCTCACGGATGATTTCATAAGCGATCGTTCGTTTTCGCTCATCCAGCCGGGTGTTAAGTTTGTCAAACCAGTCTGCAAGGTTTACCAGGTCGGTATTGGCCAGTTCCGCAATGTTTTTGCCTCCCAGTATGAAACAGAGTGACTCCTGCTTCAGCCTGGCCCCGTTGCATTCCGGGCATGGCATCTTATTCATGAAACTGCTCACCCATTTCATGATGCCTGCCGGGGCAGCTTCTGCATGCTGGGAGTTGATGAAACTCACGATCCCTTCAAAGTTCAGAGAATAGCCCGACGATACCCCAAGATATTCGTTTTTTACCCGGAACACCTCGTCAGATCCATTCAGGATGACATTGATTGCATTTTCAGAAATCTCCCCGATGGGAGTATTGATATCGAATCCGTATTTTTCACCAATGGCTTCTATCTGCTTGAAAATCCAGGTATTCTTGTATTCCCCGATGGGAACAATTCCCCCCTTTTTTATACTTTTTGTAAGGTCGGGAATGATTTTGTTGAGGTCTATTTCTGAAATTGTTCCCAGTCCGTTGCATTTAGGACAGGCGCCATAAGGCGAATTGAAGGAAAATGAATTTGGTTCGGGTTCCTCATATGATATGCCCGAAGTGGGGCACATGAGCAGCCGGCTGAAATGGCGCGCCATATCCCTCTCCTGGTCAAGAATCATCAGCACATCTTTACCGTGGCGCATGGCCAGGCTGACTGAACCTGCCAGCCTTGTTCTGGATTCGGGCTTCACGCTGACCTGGTCGATTACAATCTCCACATCATGGATCTTATAACGGTCCAGTTGCAGTCCGTGTGAGATTTCCCGCACTTCGCCATCGATGCGGACATTGAGAAACCCCTGTTTGCGGATCTGCTCAAAGAGTTCCCGGTAATGCCCCTTGCGGCCTTTAACCACCGGGGCGAGAACCAGTATCTCCTTATCCGCGTAATGGGAAAGGATAAGTTCAACGATTTGATGCTCGCTGTACCTGACCATAAGCTCTCCGGTAACATACGAGTAAGCATCGGCAGCCCTTGCAAAAAGAAGCCTCATGAAATCGTAGATTTCCGTGATGGTCCCGACGGTTGAACGGGGGTTGCGGTTGGTCGATTTCTGTTCAATGGAGATCACCGGGCTGAGCCCGTTGATTTTATCAACATCCGGTCGTTCAAGATTTCCGATAAACTGACGGGCATAGGCTGAAAAGGTCTCCATATAGCGCCGCTGCCCTTCGGCATAGATGGTGTCGAAGGCAAGGGACGACTTCCCGCTTCCGCTCAATCCGGTGAAAACCACCAGTTTGTGACGGGGTATGGTCAGGTCGATGTTTTTCAGGTTGTGAACCCTCGCGCCAAATACTTCCAGATTTTCTTCCACAATGATCTTGAAAAACAGGATGGTTAGTTAATATCGTTGATTTTCAGCGTATCGTGAAAGAAAGTCTCCCGGAGGGGATTTTTTTTCATCAACGCTTCATAGCTGAGAGCGCCATCCTCAGGAATCCTGAAGGTGTAGGTTTTCTTTGAATTGTTTGGCAGGCTATAATTACGTATCCACGGATTCATCTCCCTCAGGATCCGGTAATTGATCCCCATTGTCCTGGCAAATGCAGGGAGGTTGCCGATGCAGGTATCGATGACAACGAGACGGGCAGGAATTTGCGGATAAAAATCGGTTTCGCGCAGGAAAAACCCATACTGCACAGGGTGATTGTAGACCTCCCTGATTGCCATGATCCGGAAAACATAACGGGAAGTCTCATCATTCAGGTAAAGATCGTAATAGTTGGTCACTTTTTGATTTTCCAGCGCTTTCCGGATGCCGTCGATGCCCCGGTTGTAAGATGCCGCAACGAGCGTCCAGCTTTTATAATCAGAATAGGCATCCTTGAAGTAATCACAGGCAGCCTGGGTGGCCTTTTCCATGTTGTAGCGTTCATCAACTTTTTCATTGATCTCCAGCCCGTATTTCTGACCTGTTGTTTTGATAAACTGCCAGTATCCTTCGGCACCTGCCGGAGAAACAACATTGACCAGGTTACTTTCGGCTACGACGAGGAATTTAAAATCATCGGGGATTCCATTTTTTTTCAATATAGGTTCAATCACAGGGAACCACCGGTTGGCACGCTTGAACATCATGATGGTGGTGGAGTGCATGAAGGTATTGGCCAGTATTTCACGTTCGAACGCCTCCCTGACATAAATGAGATCAAGCGGCGCCGCTTCCCCGGCGAAGCTGGCCTTATCGGGAACCCCGGGAGCAATCACCCGCATGTGCCGGCTGAAAAGGTTGTGGTACTCTCTTTCCTGGTTCTTAACCACAACGATGGCACAAACTGAAACGGCGCAGATCAGCAACAGGATTACACCGCCAATGAAGTAATGGTTTTTTTTAATCATAGTTAAAACGGGCTAACCACATCTTTGAATCCCGGCGATACCTTGTCTTTATCAGAGATCATGGGATCTGCAATTCCCCAGTCAATATTGAGGTCGGGATCATTCCAGAGGATGCTTCCTTCAGAGATCTTGTTGTAAACGTTGGTACACTTGTAAAAGAAGATCGTGTCATCCTCCAATGTGGCAAATCCATGTGCAAACCCGGGCGGAATCCAGTACATCCATTTGTTTTTCCCTGAAAGAACGATCGATTCCCATTTTCCGTATGTGGATGAATCTTTTCGGATATCCACTGCTACATCGAGCACCGAACCACGCATCACGCGAACCAGCTTGCCTTGCGCAAAGGGTGGTGCCTGGAAATGCAACCCCCGCAACACCCCTTTTTTTGACTTTGATTCATTGTCCTGCAGGAACTTCAGGTCCAGCCCTGCATTCAGGAATTTTTCATGATTGAATGATTCAAAAAAATAGCCGCGATCATCCTCAAATACATCCGGTTTGATGATGAGCAGACCAGCCAAAGGGGTCTTTATTATTTCCATAGAATGTTCATTTATCTTACTGAATAATTCTCATTGCTCGCATTATGCACATTGTTTGAATTGCCTGCATTGCCTGCATTGTCTGCATTGTTTTCATTGCCTGCATTAGAGGTGCACACACTCCCCATATGCCTCAGCCACCGCTTCCATAATCGCCTCGCTCATCGTCGGATGGGGGTGAACAGCTTCGATGATCTCCTTGCCGGTTGTTTCCAGTTTACGGGCAACAACTACCTCGGCGATCAGCTCCGTAACGTTTTCCCCGATCATGTGGGCGCCGAGCCATTCGCCATATTTTGCATCAAAAATCACCTTGATAAATCCATCGCGTGCACCTGATGCGGTGGCTTTTCCTGAAGCAGTAAACGGAAATTTACCAACCAATATTTCATACCCGGCCTCCCTGGCCGCTTTTTCGGTCATGCCAACCGATGCAATCTCCGGGTGTGTGTATGTACATCCGGGGATATTCCCGTAATCGAGGGGATCAATATTTTTACCTGCTATCTTTTCCACGCAGATGATTCCTTCATGTGAAGCAACATGAGCGAGTGCAGGGCCTCTTACGATATCGCCGATTGCATAGTAGCCGTCGACACTTGTTTTGTAATAATCGTCGACAATGACCTTGCCCCGATCTGTTGCAATGCCAACCTCTTCAAGACCAATTCCTTCCAGGTTTGCAGCAATGCCAACTGCAGAGAGAACGATGTCGCAGATAATCGTTTCCTCGCCTTTCCTGGTCTTCACAATTACTTTGCACCCGTCTCCCGTGGTATCCACCGACTCGACCGAAACTCCCGTCATGACTTTCATTCCCGACTTTTTGAACGAACGTTCCAGGGCTTTTGAAACATCTTCATCCTCGATCGGAACGATGTTCGGGAGTACTTCAATGAGTGTGACCTCTGTGCCCAGGGAGTTGTAAAAGTAGGCAAACTCTGCGCCGATGGCTCCGGAGCCCACAACCACAAGTGATTTGGGCTGCATGGGCAAGGTCATGGCTTCGCGGTAGCCAATGATCTTTTTCCCATCCTGTTTGAGGTTGGGCAATTCACGCGAACGCGCACCGGTTGCAAGGATGATGTACCTGGCTGTATGTTCGGTTGTTAAGCCGGCTTCATCGGTAATTTCCACGATCTTTCCCGGTTTTATCTTTCCAAAACCCTGCAGGTGTTCAATTTTATTTTTTTTAAGCAGGAACCGGATTCCTTTGCTCATCTGGTCGGCCACACCACGGCTGCGTTTGATGATGGAGGGGAAATCAGCTTTTACCTCACCGGCAACTATACCATAATCCGCCGCATGCTTGAGATACTCGAAAACACTGGCACTTTTGAGCAGGGCCTTGGTAGGAATACACCCCCAGTTGAGACAAATTCCGCCCAGTTCTGCCCGTTCAACAACAGCCACCGTGAACCCAAGCTGGGCAGCACGGATGGCAGCAACATATCCACCCGGACCGCTGCCAATGACAATGATATCGTAGTTCATGATTTTCTTTTTTGGAATCGGCAAAGATACTAAAATCTTGAATGATGGCGGTGAGAGTCAGGATTTGTATATTTGCATTCTTGTCATAGCATGACTGAAAAACCATTCCCATGAAAACAAAAATCTTTGCAGCGGTATGTTTTTTATTTCTGTTGGCAACCATGGCGCTGGGGCAGAAATCCAAGATGTCGTTATCCTTTACCGGAGTGTATAACGGAATTTATGCACAGCTTGATAGTGTCAGGATCCAGAACCTCGACAGGAACTGCGATACCACTCTCAGGTGGCCCGAAACAGTTTTCCACAAAGGCAATGTGGGGATTGATGATCGGTTAACCCCGGCCGGAGGTTTCCAGGTTTTTCAAAACAGGCCTAACCCGGCAGGAGAGAAGACTTCGGTTGGAATGTATCTGCAGGAAGCTGGAGATGCAGAGGTGCGGGTTTCGGATTTCTCGGGAAACGAAGTCGCCTCCTTGTATCAGAAGTTTTCACAGGGATACCATGTATTTCTGTTCACACCAGGCAGCAGCCGGATGTATCTTTTTACTGTCACCTGCAATTCCGTATCGAAAACGATAAAAATTACCTCCGGGACGAAACATGCTTCTTCTCCATGCTCTTTAGCTTATTCCGGAACCGGAGATGGCCCTGCCAATTACAAAGATGCCGGCCTCACAGGTTCATTTCAGTTTGCATGGAAGGATAATCTCAGGCTGACAGGGTATCACAACCACCTCCCGGCAAATATAACGGACGCTCCCGACTCCAGCAAATCATATTCATTTACATTTACCGTATTTTCATGTGGTTCGTCCATCCTTGTCAACCATGTGGCAGGAGCTGTTGCGCCGGTTACAAAAACGGTAAATTATGGCACGGTCAGGGATATCCCGGGCGAACCATTAAAATGCTGGATCACCAGCAACCTTGGCGCCGACCACCAGGCAGCAGCCGTTGATGATGCTGCCGAACCTTCTGCAGGCTGGTACTGGCAGTTTAACCGCAAGCAGGGATACAAACACGATGGTGCAACACGCACTCCGAATCTCTTCTGGAATTCAGCCATAACGGAGAATTTATACTGGGAAACGGCGAACGACCCCTGTTCCCTTGAAATTGGATATGGCTGGCGCCTCCCTTTATATTCCGAATGGTTCAATGTGGATAATGCAGGAGGCTGGATCGATTGGAATGGCCCCTGGAACACTCCCCTGAAACTCCATGCTGCAGGGACACTCCTCAACAGCAATGGTTCGCTTATAAGCCGGGGCTCTTATGGATTCTACTGGAGCAGCACGGAAAGCGGTGCCGATGTCGGGAATTTCCTGTTTTTTTATTCCGGCCGCTGCTTTACCGACATCAATTACAAGAGCTACGGCTTTCCGGTGCGCTGCATCAGGGAGTAGACGGGCATTGACTTCCTGCCACCAGCCTGATCTCCGCGACTTTTTTCCCGACAGGCATCCTGCCGTCAATCCAATGGATTTTAATCCCCTGCCGCTCCATGCGACGGAACCAGGTCATCTGCCGTTTGGCAAACTGGCGGATGGCTATGTTCAAATCGACCAGGAGATCGGACCGGGAGATTTTCCCGGTGAGGTATAGGGTCACGAACTTATATTCGAGGCCATATTTCATGAGGCGTTCGGGGGATATTCCTCCGGACAGCAATTGTTCCACTTCCGTGATCATGCCATTATCCAGCCGGTATTCCAGCCGCTTCCGGATGCGTGCCTTGACCAATCCCCGGGGGTAATCGATGCCGAAAACGATGGATTTTATTTCTGGGAAAACACCTGCCCCTTTATCCCCGGGATTAATCCCGGGGATTATCCCGGGGATAGAAGAACGGGCCACGAGGATGGCTTTAAGGAGCCGGGGCCGGTCTTCAAAATCGGTAATGTTGTGAGGCGTTGTAAAGGATCTGAGAATTCCGGCCAGCTGGTCGTCTGACTTATCCTCAAGCGCAGCCATAAACCCCTCGTCGTTTTCGGCTTTGGCAAGCTGATATCCTTTCAATACGGCTTCAAGATACATTCCTGATCCGCCGCACAGCACAGGCAGTTTTTTCCGGGCAATAATGTCGTTGTAAGCTTTTAGAAAATCTTTCTGAAATTCAAAGATGTTGTATTCATAACCGGGGTCGACAATGTCGATGAGATGGCAGGGGATCTGAATGCCGTTGACATTATAATCATCATAATCTTTACCCGTTCCGATGTTCATTCCGCGGTATACCTGGCGGGAGTCGGCACTGATCACCTCGCCGTTGAGTTCAAAGGCCAACCTGGCTGCGAGCGCAGTTTTGCCGGTTGCAGTCGGTCCCAGGATCGTTAGCAAAATAATTAAAAATTAAAAATTTGTAATTACATCGTTTCGCATCACAGATCAAGCTTTTCGTACACCGAATTCTGGCTCTTGTATTCAGGGACCATCTGTTTCATCTTCCGGATGATGTCGAAATTGGAACGGGTGGGCACCATTGCGGTCAATTCGTCGATGTCGTTTTTAATTTCTTCAAGGCTGAATTCACGAACTTTAGCGGTAAGTATGAGCGGGTGATGGGTGGGAATGGCATCTTCTCCAACATTGAGCAACTCTTCATAAAGCTTTTCACCCGGGCGCAACCCGGTGAATTTGATCTGGATGTCCTTGCCAAGAATGAGCCCGGAGAGTTGGATCATCTTTTTAGCCAGGTCGATGATCTTAACCGATTTACCCATGTCGAAGATAAATATTTCTCCCCCCTTGCCACATGCGCCCGCTTCGAGCACCAGCTGGCAGGCTTCGGGAATGGTCATGAAAAAACGTGTCACCTCCGGATGGGTAATCGTGACCGGACCGCCTTTTTCGATCTGGCTGCGGAAGAGCGGGATTACCGAGCCATTAGAGCCAAGTACATTGCCGAATCTCGTAGTGATGAAACGGGTGTTTTTCACCTTGTCGAGGGCCTGTGTATAGATCTCGGCAATGCGTTTGGAGGCACCCATCACATTGGTGGGGTTCACGGCTTTGTCGGTGGAGATCATGATGAATTTTTTCACATCATATTCAACGGCAAGATCGGCTATGATCCTGGTCCCCCTGATATTTGTGAGCACTGCCTCGGCAGGGTTGCTCTCCATCATGGGCACATGCTTGTAGGCGGCCGCATGGTAGACCATGTCGGGACGGAAAGTCTCGAATATCCTGCGCATTCGGGCTTCGTTTGCGATGTCGCAAAGGATGAACTCGACGCTTCCATGGTTGTATTCAAGGGTTTCAAGTTCGAGGTAATGGAGGGGTGTTTCAGCCTGGTCGATGAGGATAAGCTGCCGGGGGGCGAAGCGTGCGATCTGGCGCACAATTTCGCTGCCAATAGAGCCAGCGGCACCGCTCACCAGGATTGCCTTGCCGGTGATCTCCTCTGCAATTCTTTTTTCATCCAGTTTGATCTCGTCGCGTTCCAGCAGATCTTCGATGTTGATCTTTTTAAGCTGGTTGAAACTCAACTCTCCGTTGATCCACCGGATCATGGGTGGCACGGTGAGAACCCTGGTGTTGTATGCAAGACATTTATCCACCAGTTCCTGCTTCTTCACCGGGTCAAAATGCATGATGGCCAGAACGATCTGGGCGACGGAATTGGTAGCCAGCAGGTTGTCCAGTTTTGCCGGGCTGAGGATGTCGACGCCCTCGAGTTTTTTCCCCTGTTTGCTCTTATGGTCATCGATAAAGGCAAGAACGTTGTATTTCGTGCCTGCATCTCTGTCAAAGGTCCGTTTCGCGGTAATCCCGGCTTCCCCGGCACCATAGATCACCACATTCACTTTTTCGTTTTCATGATGCTGGATCTCCAGGAAAGCCAGTTTGACGATGAGCCTGAAAGTGATCATTCCGAAGGATGTTGCCAGGAAATCAATGATGATGATTGAGAAAGGAATCAGGAAATAATTTCCTAAAAAATAATAGGTTACCAGGTTTGTGATCGCAAAGGTGATGCTTCCGACAAGCACCGTGCCAAATACGCGGAGGGCGTCGCCTGTGCTTGTATAACGGATAATTCCCGCGTATGAACGTGCGATGATGAAACTTGCCGCCCTCACCAGGGTCATGTATACAACCACCTGGGGCAGTTGTCTTAATTCCGATGCAGGGATGGCAAAATTGAATCGCAGCATGTAGGCCAGGAATACGGCTGAAACGGCGATGACGATGTCAATCACAAAAATAAGCCAGCGAGGCGTATTTTCCCTGGTTAGTAACACGCGCCAAATTTAGAAATAATTCGCGGGAACATATGAACAATTGCCGTTAAATATGAACATTCAGCGAATTACCATGCAATTTTTCCTACTTTTGCAGCGTTTTAAGCAGGTTCCACCTAACTAACAAATGACTCATCCATGAAAAACACACCATTCACCAGATTCCATGAGGCAATGGGCGCAAAGATGGTCCCTTTTGCAGGGTACAACATGCCGGTTCAATACGAAGGGATAAACACAGAGCATGAGACTGTTCGCAAGGCTCTCGGTGTTTTTGATGTCTCCCACATGGGTGAATTCTGGGTGAAAGGGCCTAAGGCACTAGATTTTATCCAATGGGTTACTTCAAACGATGCCTCAAAGCTGGTTCCCGGAAAAGTGCAATATTCCTGTTTCCCTAACGAAACGGGCGGCATTGTTGACGACCTTCTGGTTTACAAAGTCAATGATCTCACCTATCTGCTGGTGGTAAATGCCGCAAACATCGATAAGGATTGGGCATGGTGCAACAGCCAGAACAAGATGGGTGCGACATTGTACAATGCCTCTGATGAAATAGCCCAGTTGGCTGTCCAGGGGCCGCTGGCGCTCAGGGCGATGCAAAAGCTTACAGACACCACTGTGACCGATATGGAATACTATACTTTTAAAAAGCTGACCTTTGCCGGTGTCCCCGATGTTATTTTTGCCACCACAGGGTATACCGGATCGGGTGGATGTGAGATCTACATGGCCAATGAAGACGCTCCGAAAATCTGGGAAGCCGTTTTCAAAGCCGGAGCTGAATTCGGCATCAAGCCTATCGGCCTGGCAGCGCGAGATACCCTGCGCCTTGAGATGGGATATTGTCTTTATGGCAATGATATCAACGACACCACTTCACCCATTGAGGCGGGGCTGGGCTGGATTACCAAATTTACAGATTACAAGGATTTTATCAACAAAGCTGCCCTGCTGAAACAGAAGCAGGAGGGAACAGCCCGAAAACTAGTTGGTTTTGAAATGGTTGATAAAGGAATCCCCCGTCATGAATATGAAATTACGGATGCCCTGGGCAATAAAACCGGAGAAGTTACGTCTGGTACCATGGGCCCTTCAGTAAAATTACCAATCGGGATGGGATATGTACCAGCTGCCTCCTCGAAGGAAGGAAGCGAAATATTCATCAAAATCAGGGAAAAGATCCTCAGGGCAAAGGTCGTGAAGTTCCCCTTCTATAAATCGTAACACGTAACACGTTACAAAGCAGCACAGCAACCACCACTTAATACTAAATCACTTAAAACTTAATACATAATCACTTAAAACTTAAAACTTAATCTGAACAATATGTCAGAAATAACCAGTAAACTAAAATCAATCCGCTGGCAACATGTGATGTTCATCCTGTTGATGACACTCATGGTTGCCGGAGCCGACAGTTGTAAATCGACCGGCAAATTATCGAAGAAGGAGCGCAAGGCACAGATCGAAAATGCTAAAAAGCAGTTGCAGCCCATCATCAGCGGCACCTCTACGCTCTCCTACGAGGAGCAGAAAAGGGTCGTTGGCGATGTAATGGGGATGAATCTGAATGACCCCGTTGTCAGCGACATGATCATCCAGGCGCAGCAAAAGCTGAAGGCTCTGCTTTCTGAACAAATCCAGGCTAAAGCGCAGAAAGTAGACGTGGCACGTGCGGCACTCTATGATCTTCTGCTGAATAAGGATAATAAAACCGCAGATGAGCTGGAGAAAGAACTCAATGTCATCAAACGGCAAAACCTGAATGATACGGAGATTGACGATCTCATCGCCCGGCTGGAGAAAAAAATCCAGAACATGCGTGCCGAAGGCGGCGGCAGCGGCAGCCTCACGTTGAAAGCCCAGCTGGAAAGTGCCTTCACGACCATTGCCAATTCCTCCAAAACAGGCAACCTCACCCAGGCCAACGCTACCATACAGAAAACCCTGCCACTCTTCTCTTCGGATGATGCTCCCGTTTTGATCATCATCAGCCGACAGGGTTCCACGGTTGATTACGACAAGCCTACTACCATCAAACGCTACCTGAATTTCCTGGTGGATATGAAGGCCAGCAAAAATGACATTGATGCAATCATGACCGATGCCAATGGGAAAATCAAGGAACTGGATTTAATTAATAAATAACGACCATGAGAAAGACACTTTCATTATTCATACTGGCTTCCCTGTTCGCGGTGTCGTACCGGGCTGCTGCACAGGATGTTCTATCACCTCAACGTAAACAAGCCATCGACAGTCTTGCGCTTGAAAAAGTCCGGGATCTGAGTAAATACATCAGCATCATCGGTGATAAAAAGACCCCTTGGTCGGATGCACAGCGGGTTATCGAACGTGCCTCGGAACTGTTCATGGAAAACAGTGAAATCGGGGTTTCATCGCTTGGCAAGCAGGATGTGAACTATTACAAGGTACGTCAGTATTTTGATCGCCTTATGCAGCTCAATTATGACCGCGTAACCATTGACTGGTATAAAATCCAGTACGTGAGCGATCTTGTTCAGCAGCCAGATGGCACTTTTGTCGGCGTGATTACTGTTTATCAGCGATTCCAGGCGTATGACAAGGAAAAAGGGCTGGTTTATGAAGATACAACCAAGAAAGACATTACAGTCTATGTCAAGCGCAAGGAGACACAGATTGGCGGCCGTCTTATCGGTTTCTGGGATGTGATGCTGGGTGATATCCGGGTTAAAGAGACATCCAAGTAACACCTTGTAAGTTTTTTTCCGCAATAGGCACAGTAGGGCACATAGGAAAATCCTATTGTGATCTATTGTGCCTAATGTGGTTAATAAAATTAAAGATCCTCCTTCAAGTACTAATTATCCTTTAATTTATGCGATACTACCTTTGGTCCATGCTGCTTTTATTCCCATTGTCGGGGTTTTCCCAGAGCTCGATCGGTTCGGTTACCGGGGATGAGTCGGTTTTCTATGCACAAACCAAGCAGGTGAACCAGTTCTTTCTAAGGTTTAACGGGGAGGAAGATGTCCAGGGAAATAAAATTTATGCCGGCAGCCCGGGATACCGCGACCTGAAGAGCCGTAAAAAGTACCTGAACATGCTTTTTGACAACTCCAGCCCTGTGATCAATTCGGATACAAAATTTGTTTTTATCGACGATGCGCTGAATAAAAAGAACCCCGCTTTTCTTGATTTTTACACCAAAGGGTGGTTTGCCGAAGTGGCAGCATCCTTTTTGTACAAAAAAGAGAAGGTGAATATTATTTTGTATCTCAAAATAGAAAAACAACACGACGGCTATAAATGGGTGATATCTAATGTCTATTTCGACCGGTTCCAGTCATGGTTTACGCATCTCAACGACACGACCAACCTGAAATATTTCATCCACCCGATGAGCCACGAACTCGATTTCATGAATCTCCATAAAGCCTTCAGGGAACCTGAGAATCTCGACTATTATTTTGAGAAGGAGTACCAGCCGGATATGACCGCCCTTTTCGTGATGGAGATGAAAGACGGGAACCTAAGTTTTGTGGCTGTGAACAACGTCAAATTTCACGTATTCCAGATTCCCAACTGGTACTTTGAACTCTCCTGGTTCAACCGGAACAATGTCAATTCCGGCTGGCTTATCTCCAACGTACTCCGCGTTAACGACAAGGAAAAGAGGGAATTGATGCGGCATTATACCCATGTAAATTAAACTTCTATGAGGAATATTTTCATCCTGCTGTTCCTGGCAATTTTCACCTACAGTATTCCTGTGCCTGCCCAGACAAAGACAACAGCACCCAAAAGCGGTACCACCACCACCAAATCCGGGCAAAAGAAACCCGCTTCAACCAGTCAGAAAAAAAACGGAACCAACGCCCAGAAGAAAACCGGTTCCAATGGCAAGAATGACGGGGTTAAAATGAAGGCAGGCATGATAGCCGCAAATAAAATCGACACCTTCAAACTGCAGGCCGTCCCCATGGTAAAGTTCTTCGAAAGTTCGCTTAATTTCCTAGCCGACCCCCGGAACGCGGTGAACGAAAAGCAGACCATCCTTGCGCAGAGTTACCTCAAATGGTGTTGGGATGACGAAGTCCAGGTGGAGGACGACCTGGATCAGAACCGACTGGTTCCCCTTTACAAGGATATGCCGGCATACCTGAGCGATGTGAGTTTCTTTTTCAAGAGTGCAACATTCACCTATACCGTTCAGGATGTAAGCGTGGAGGCGGGGCAGGACGGGCTTACCTATTTCCGGGTTACCGCCAACCGCAACCTTCGCGGACTGAACCTGAACAGCGACTCGGTGAATTCGAACAAGGTACGTTATCTCGAAATGAACTTTGATTCGGTGAAACAGCAATTGAAGATCGTGAGCGTTTATACCACGAAACTGAACGAAAAGGCCGATCTGCGCAACTGGTGGAATGGTCTTTCGCATGACTGGAAAACAATCCTGGCAGCCGACATGAAACTTGAAGGCAGCATGCCTATGGCACAAATCGACAGTTTCAACGATTCCGTGGCCATGGTTGGCGGGCAGCCCACACCCATTATGGGATCGCAGTTCTACCAGTTTCTGGGCCAGATTGTTCATGCCGGCCGGGTCGATCTTTCGGGCAATAAAACCATCCAGAACCTCGAGCCCCTGAATAAATTGTCAAACTTAAGGGAGGTCAATATTTCGGGAACAGGGGTGAGCGACATCATGCCACTTCGCAACCTGAATAAGCTGGAACTTCTTGACATGTCAAATACCAGTGTAAGCAATCTTTCGCCTTTACACTACTGCATTCAGATCAGCGAATTAAAGATGAAGGGTACACCCGTCAGCGACTTGTCGGTGGTTGCGAACTTTCACTCCCTTTCCACCCTCGACATCAGCGGGACGAAGGTGACTTCTCTGGAGGCAATCAGGGATATGGCGACGATGAAGGATTTGCGAATGAACCATACCAGAATTCCTGATATCGCACCGGTTGCAACTCTTGTCAACCTGGAGATGCTGAATATCGCTTCAACCCCTGCCGGCAATCTCGACGCCTTGAAAAGCCTGTCGAACCTGCGCATTTTATTGAGCGACAGCACAGGGATCAGCAGTCTCTCTCCCCTTGATGATCTGGTCAAACTGCAGCGGGTTTTTTGCAACAACACGGGTGTCAATCAAAAGGAGGCACTTCGTTTTATAAAGAAGCACCCTGAAACAATCCTTATTTATGCCTCAAAAGAGCTGGCCGCATGGTGGAAAAGCATGACGCCGGAATGGCAGAACCTGTTCAATTTTTACCTGAAGTTAGACAAAGAGCCGACCACGGAACAGCTCCATCAGCTGGTTTTGCTTGATAGTATTAACGTCAGCGGCCGCATGACGGTCACCTCCCTGGCTCCCCTGAGCAAACTCATCCTTCTGAGGAACCTCCAGTGCCAGAGTACCGGAGTCACCTTGCTGGATCCTTTGAAAGAATTGACAGAATTGAAAGTGCTTAATGCATCCAATACGAAAATTGCTGGCCTGCAGCCATTGTCGGGCATTGCCGCGCTCGAAACCATCCATATTGACAACACCCCGGTTGCAGATTTGAGCCCGTTGTACGGAGCGAAAAAACTGCAGTTCGTTTTTGCAGACAACACCTCGGTAGATGTTAAGGAAGCAGATAAATTCGCAGAGAAAAATCCCGGTTGCATGCTGGTCTTCCAAACGGTCGACAATACCGATTGGTGGCAAAGCCTAAGTCAACCCTGGAAAGATGTTTTCATGCAGCAGATTAGCCTCAAGGGAACACCTGATAAGATAAAGCTGCAGGAGATGGCAGGGCTTTCAAAAATTGCAATTGCCGAAAACCCCCAGATCTCCGACCTGACCCCGCTGCTTCATTTGACACGTATGACCGAACTTCAGTTCTCCGGAACAGCCGTTGCCAAACTGGATCCGGTAACGCGCATGCCGAAGTTGAAAACGCTTCGTTGCCCGAAGAATCCCGTAACCCTGCTTACACCGGTTACCGGGATGCCTAACCTCACCGAACTTGACTTCTCCAATACCCAGGTTGAAGATGTCGAAGCGTTGCAGAACATGATGCAGCTGGAGGTGCTGAAATTCAGCGGCACCCAGGTTAAAAACCTGAAATACCTGCAAAAGCTTGTGAACCTGAGAGTAATGGAGTTTTATAACACCCGGGTCGGAAATGTTGATGTGCTTGATGGCATGACCAGACTTGAATCGGTGAAGATGTTTAATACAAAAGTCTCGGCGAAGCGGGTTGAAAAACTGAAACAGACGCATCCCAAATGTGAAATCGTGTTCTATTGATAATAATGGATAAAAAGCAGGAAAACCCCCGTTGCATTGAAGTGTGCCTTACACCGAAACTCTTCACCGAAATACAGACCAGGAATAATTACATCGTGGTGCTGGTGGACATTCTGCGTGCCACTACCTCCATTTGTGCCGCCTTTGAAAATGGCGTGAAAAGCATCCTTCCGGTTGCAACGCTTGAAGAGGCAAAGGCCATGAAAGTGAAAGGATTCCTGGTAGCTTCGGAGCAGGATGGCAGGAAACTTGACTTTGCCGATTTCGGGAATTCCGCATTCAATTTCTCGCGGGAGGCCATTGGGGGTAAAACGCTGGTTTATTGCACCACAAATGGAACCCGGGCCATTGAAATTGCCAAAAAAGCGGAAAAAATCGCCATGGGAGCCTTCATCAATCTTACCGCACTTACCAGGTGGCTGATCAACGAGGATAAAAACATTGTCATCCTCTGTTCCGGGTGGAAAAATAAATTTTGTCTCGAAGATACGATCTTTGCCGGGGCTCTTGCCGACAGGCTGATGGAAACCAGTCAGTTTGAAACATATTGCGACTCGACCGCAGCAGCAATTGACCTGTGGCATATTGCCAGCCCTGACATCCTTGGTTACATTGAAAAGGCTGCCCATCGCCACCGCCTTAAGAAGCTGGGACTCGACGATGTGATCCCCTATTCCTTTCGCATCGATTCCACACAGGTTGTCCCGGTTTTCATGAACGGCGAGATATCAGATGAACAATTTAAAAACAAGAAATACATCAGGTAAAAGAATAATTTATGAGAACACTAAGCACCATTTTAATTATGTCAATAGCCATTTCAGCATTCTCGTCACCCCAGGCGGTCAAGGACAATAAAAATGAGGGGAAGGATAATTTTAAATACCTGACGGAGCAGTTTGCCGATGCAAAGATCCTGCGATACCAGGTTCCCGGTTTTGAAAATCTTTCGCTGAAACAAAAAACACTGGTCTATTACCTTAGCCAGGCTGCACTTTGCGGCAGGGACATAATATACGATCAGAATTTTAAATCAAACCTGCTGGTGAGGACCACACTCGAAGCCATTTACCGTGATTACAAAGGGGAGAGGAACAGCGGAGATTATAAAAAGTTCGTAGTTTACCTCAAACGGGTATGGTTCAGCAATGGCATTCACCACCATTATTCCACGGATAAATTTCTTCCGGGGTTTTCACAGGAATATTTTGCCACCCTGGTTAAAAACACACCAGGTGAGTCGCTGCCGCTTCTGAAAGGGCAGACCAGGGAGCAATTCGCGGAGACCATGACCTCTCTGTTGTTTGACCCATCTGTGGCTCCAAAACGGGTGAGTCTCGATCCGAACAGCGATCTGGTGCTTAGTTCCGCTTCCAATTTTTATGACGGGCTGAACCAGAAAGAGGCTGAGGATTTTTATGCCACTATGAAGAAAGAGGCAAAGAAAAACAAACAGGACACCCTGGTTGCGTTTGGCCTGAATTCGAAACTTGTAAAGGAAAACGGCAAGATTGGCGAACAAACTTATAAAATCGGCGGACTCTACAGCAAAGCCATCGAGCAGATCGTGATGTGGCTTGAGAAAGCAGCCACTGTAACTGAAACCCCCGAACAAAACGATGCGGTTAAAAAACTGATCGCCTTTTACCGTTCGGGAAACCTTGTTACCTGGGATGAATATAATATTGCCTGGGTAAAAGATCTCCATTCGCTGGTCGACTTTGTCAACGGATTTATTGAAGTTTACGGTGATCCACTGGCTATGAAGGGTTCGTGGGAATCAATTGTAAATTTCAAGGACGTGGAGGCAACCAAGCGGACTGAAATCCTCAGCAGCAATGCGCAGTTTTTTGAAGACAACTCCCCGGTGGCCCCTGAATTTAAAAAGAAAAAAGTCAAAGGCGTCACAGCGAAGGTGATCACCGTGGCCCAGCTTGGCGGCGAAAACGACCCGACCACCCCGATAGGCATCAATCTTCCTAATGCAAACTGGATCAGGAAGGAGTATGGCTCAAAATCTGTTACCATAGACAACATCACGAATGCTTATGACCAGGCTGCCAAGGGTAACGGGTTCCTGGAGGAGTTTGCATTTTCAAAAGAGGAGATTGAACGTGCCACTGAATACGGTTCTCTGGCCGGAAGTCTCACCACCGACCTGCATGAATGTCTTGGACATGGTTCAGGCCAGTTGAACAAGGGGGTAAGTGCAGACGATCTTAAAAATTACCATTCAACCATCGAAGAGGCTCGGGCCGACCTTTTTGCACTCTATTATATCAAGGACCCGGCACTGGTGAAATTCGGGCTGGTCCCCAACGACAAGGTGGCCATGGCGGAATATGACGGTTATATCCGCAATGGCCTGATGACACAGCTTGTCCGGATCCATCCGGGCAAAACCATCGAGGAGGCGCACATGCGCGACCGGTCGCTGATTGCCCACTGGGTTTACGAACATGGCAAGGATGAAAATGTTATCAGGAGTGTTACCCGCGACGGGAAAACCTGTTTCACCATCAACGATTACGATGCCCTCCGCAAGGAATTTGGTGAATTGCTGAACATCATCCAGCGCATTACCTCAGAGGGGGATTACGATGCCGCAAAAGAGCTGGTTGAAACATATGCCGTGCAGGTTGACCCGGACCTGCACAAGGAGGTGCTTACAAGGTATGAGAAACTGAGCATTGCACCCTACACCGGGTTTATCAATCCGGAATACTCGCTGATAATGAAGGGGAAGGAGATTATCGATGTTAAAATTACCTATCCCGACGATTTTGCCACCCAGATGCTCATGTATTCAAAAAAATATTCATTTTTACCTGTGCGTTAACCCATGAATATAAACCGGCTGATCTCCCTTCTTGGGTGCCTGTTCCTGCCTGTTTTATTGACAATGGCTCAGCATCAGTACCCGAAGAACTATTTTCGTTCACCGGTCAGTTTCCCGGTAACCCTGGCCGGTACTTTTGGGGAGATCCGCAAAAACCATTTCCATTCAGGAATAGACATCCGTACCGAAGGGGTTCAGGGCAAGCCGGTTTATGCCATTGCAGATGGATTTGTCTCGAGGGTGAATGTCTCTCCCGGTGGTTTCGGGAAGGCATTGTACATCACACACCCGAATGGGTACACATCGCTCTACGGACACCTTAGGAATTATGCCGGTGCCATTGCAGCATGGGCCAGGGCCCGGCAGGTCAGGAAGGAATCGTTTGCCATCGACATGGAGGTTCCGGAGGGAACGCTCAAAGTGAAGAAGGGCGACCTGATCGCCTATTCGGGAAATTCGGGTGCTTCGGGAGGCCCGCATCTTCATTTCGAGATCCGGGATTCCAAAACTCAGGAGATCATCGATCCTCTGGATTTCGGGTTCATGAAAGCCGACAACATTCCTCCCGTGGTCACCTGGCTGAAGATATACCCCTTCGGAGATAACTCGATGGTTAATTTTTCTGATAAAGCTGTTCTGATCCCGGTCACGGGATCGGGAGGCAGCTTTAGGCTGAAAATGGCAGACACCGTGAAAGTTACCGGGAATATCATCTTTGGCATAGAAACTTCCGACAATGCGGAGGGAGGACTGAAAACCGGTGTTCACTCCATTGACCTGACAGTTGACGGAGTGAAGGTTTTTTCACAGAACATTGAACGCTTTGCCTTTGCCGAAACCCGCTATGTAAACAGCCTGATGGACTACCCCGCCATGGTGCAGAATCAGCGCAAGATCCAGCGGTCGTATGTGGCCCCAAACAACAAGCTGAGTGTCTATTCCGATGTGAAAAACCGGGGAGTTGTGAATTTTATGGACTCGAAAGCCCATAAAATCGAGTATGTTGCGAAGGACGCTTTCGGCAATCCTGCCACACTGGTATTTTATGTTAGAAGTCACCCTCCTGCAAACAAAGGAGGGCAGCCAAAGCCAGTAAATCATTCAGAAAACCAGGTGTTTTCTTATAAAACGGATAATCAGTTTGTGCGGGCCAACGTGAAGTTTGAAGTCCCCGCCGAGGCTGTATATGATGATTTCCCGTTTGAATATTCACTCACGCCACCGGTGATGGGTTCATACGCCGGGGTGCATCATCTTCAGAACCAAAACATGCCGCTGCATACCTGGTGCACGCTTTCAATTAAAACAGAAAACCTGCCGAAGAACCTGGAGTCGAAGGCCGTGATTGTAGCTGTTTCGGCCGGGAATAAATTCGCAAGCAGGGGAGGGACCTGGGAAAATGGCTGGATCACGGCAAAGATCCGCGATTTCGGGAATTACACAGTCACTGTTGATACGGAACCCCCGGTTATCAGGGTGATCAACATTTATCCGAATAAGAAAATAAAGAGTCAATCTTCCATCATGGTGAAGCTCTCGGATAACCTTTCAGGGATCAAGACCTACCGCGGAACACTCAATGGTAAATGGATACTGATGGATTACGACGAGAAAAACCGCCTGCTGACCTATGCTTTTGATGAAATGATGAAACCGGGGAAGAATGTGTTTGTGCTTACAGTCACCGACGGGGTGGGGAACACTTCACGATATGAAGCTGCGCTCATCCGATAGATGGCAGGCAAAGCGACCCACTTAGAAAAGAACAAATTCCTTTGATTTTAATATCTTTGCAACATGCAAGAAACCATCCTGATCCTGGATTTCGGTTCACAGTACACCCAGCTCATTGCGCGACGGGTTCGTGAACTGAATGTGTATTGTGAAATACACCCGTTCAATAAAATCCCGGTTATAGATCAACAGGTCAAAGGGGTAATCCTTTCAGGAAGCCCATATTCAGTGCGGGATGAGAATGCCCCTTCCCCTGATCTCACAAACATCCGGCATAAATTTCCCCTACTTGGGGTATGTTATGGTGCGCAGTACCTCGCACAATCATCAGGCGGTATGGTGGCTCCCTCAGAGATCCGCGAATATGGCCGTGCGAACCTTTCATCGATGGATGAAACCAGCGATCTGCTTCACGGGATGACTCCGGGAACCCAGGTGTGGATGTCTCATGGCGATACGATCCTGAGTACACCAGATTCCTTTAAAGTCATCGCCAGTACTGTTGATGTGAAATATGCCGGATACCGGGTTGCCGGTGAATCAACCTATGGAATCCAGTTTCACCCAGAAGTTTATCATACCACAGAAGGTTTGATACTCCTGAGAAATTTCGTCGTTGATATCTGCGGATGCAACCAGTTGTGGACGCCCGAGTCGTTTGCTGAGACCACGGTGGCGATGTTACAACAAAAGCTGGGCAATGATAAGGTAGTGCTTGGCCTTTCGGGCGGTGTCGACTCCTCGGTAACGGCAATGCTGCTGAACAAAGCCATCGGGAAGAACCTCTATTGCATTTTTGTTGATAACGGGTTGCTGCGGAAAAATGAGTTTTCAAGGGTGCTGGAACGTTACAAATCGCTGAACCTGAATATTACAGGAGTCGATGCGCGAGACCTGTTCATCGACGCGTTAAAAGGTGTCACAGACCCCGAACAGAAACGCAAGATCATTGGCAAGGCCTTTATAGAGGTGTTTGATGCAGAAGCACATAAAATACAGGATATCAAATGGCTGGCACAGGGAACGATTTATCCCGATGTGATTGAATCGCATTCGGTGAAGGGGCCTTCGGCCACCATCAAATCGCACCACAATGTTGGCGGGCTGCCTGATTATATGAACCTGAAAATTGTCGAACCACTCAACAGCCTCTTCAAGGATGAGGTCAGGAAAGTGGGGCGCACCCTTGGGCTCGATGCCGAATTTCTCGACCGCCATCCATTTCCCGGTCCGGGGCTGGCCGTGCGCATCCTAAGCGACATCGACCGGGAAAAAGTGGCCATGTTGCAGGAGGTCGACGACGTTTTCATAACCGGGTTGCGCACAAACGAATTGTATCATACGGTATGGCAGGCCTTTGCGGTTTTGCTGCCCGTGCAATCCGTGGGGGTGATGGGGGATGAGCGCACTTATGAGAATGTGATAGCCTTGCGCGCAGTGACATCAACCGATGGCATGACTGCCGATTGGGCCCATCTGCCTTACGAATTCCTGGCAAAGGTGAGCAATGAGATCATCAACAAGGTGAAAGGGGTGAACAGGGTGGTTTATGACATAAGCTCAAAACCTCCTGCAACAATTGAATGGGAGTAATCTGTGTAAAGGGTATCCAGGGGAGTTATATTTCAATTTTGAACCATATCATGAAACTATTTACGCATCTCTGTTTTCTTTTGATATTGCTCTATACTCCTTTCAATGGCAGAACGCAATCAACGCAGGAGCAACTGAAGCAAATCCACTCTTCTGTCATTGAGAAAATCGACGGCAGGGATTTTTACATCCATACAATCAAACGGGGGCAAACCCTCTACATGATCTCCAAGGCTTACGGTGTGGATGTCAATGAAATCATCCGCGAAAATCCCGGGGTAAAAGAGGGAATCAAAGCAGATCAAAAACTCAGAATTCCTGTCGCGGGGCAAAAAAATGCGGTTTCTCCAAATTCAAAGTCCACTTCCGGGAAAGAAAAGACAGGGACGGGGAAAGAGAACATTGCCGGGAGCAAGGAAAACACGGGTAAAGCCGATTCGGTGGCCGTTGCGGAACTGCCGTGCGGACAAGATATTTCAACGAAGAAACCTCTCTACAAAGTCGCCCTGATGCTTCCGTTTTTCCTGGCAGGTGTTGATCAGATCGATGCAGTGAACCCTGATCCGAAAATATTTGAAACCTCAAAATCATTTCAGTTTCTTCCCTATTATGAAGGGTTCCGGATGGCGCTTGACTCACTGGAGAAACAGGGGATGAAAATAAAGCTGTTTGTATATGATGCCGACAAGGATACGGCCAAAACCAGGCAGTTACTTCGAAAGCCGGAGATGAAATCGATGGACATGATCTTTTGTCTATTATATCAGCCCAATTTCCAGATCGTCGCTGCGTTTGCAAAAAAGAACCGGATCAACCTTGTAAACCCGATTTCTGAACGAAGTGAGCTGATTGCTGGCAACCCTTACGTTTTTAAGGTCCAGCCTCCGAAAACGAACCAGGTGGAGCAACTGGCTGAATATATGTCCGGAGCCTTCACCGGAGGAGAGGTGCTGATCATCAGGAATGGTCACTATGGCGACCATGATGCCCCGGACCGGCTGAAGAAGGAGTGCCAGGAACGTAACCTGAGGGTACAGGTAGTCGAAGGCCAGGAAGCTGCAATTGCCAGGTATTCGAAGGATAAACCAAACTATGTGGTGGCTTTTTCGGATGACCAGGCGTATGTGCTCGATTTACTGCGGGATATGTACAAATTGCGCAATGAATATAACCTTACACTGATTGGTTTGCCCGACTGGTCTGTCATGGAAGGACTGGAAAATGAGTACCTGGTCGCTCTGAAAGCCCACATGATGGCCCGGTCCTTCATTGATTATGACAACACAGCGGTAAAACTGTTTGTCCGACAATACCAGGAGATTTACAAGTCAGATCCAGAACTGCTTGCTTTTCAGGGGTTTGATCAGGCATGTTTTTTTCTTACCGCAATGAATACTTATGGAACAAATATCGGCCGGTGCATCGGGGACTTTAAATTGAATACCCTGCTGACGAGGTACCATTTCATCCATAACAAAGAGAATGGATTTGAAAACCGGCATTGGGAGATCTACAAATATGAGAATTACAAGCTGGTGAACGTTAACTGATCGTTAAACGGTTACCGGTACCGCGAGCAATGGGACATTTGTTGCAAAAAGGTTCTTCTTGGTGATGTTTTTTGTGAAGAACATATAAAGCAGGCTGTGTTTGTGTGGCTGGAAGGCGATCAGTTCGATTTTATTTGCAGCCACAAACTGGTCAACAGCTGTCTGGTTGTCTTCGGCAACTTCAATAACTTCGAAACAGATCTGGTTGGTCTTCTCTTCTTTACCGAATTTCATTTGCAACACCTTCATGCGCACATACGCATCACTTTGCTTTACTTTGGTGATGAAGTGAACGACATGGATCCTGGCAGAGAATACAGAAAACAGGTCCATTAATTCTGAAATAGTTGCCGCATTACCTTCAGAAAGGTCGGCTGCGAACATGATGGATCCGAATCCGTGGAAATTTTTAATGTCAGGCACTGTGATGACAGGCACTTTCGCATGATCAATGATAAAGGTGGATACCTTGCCCCAGATATTCACGTTTTTCCCTTTACCGGTAGTTCCCATCACCACAAGGTCAGGGTGAAATTCGAGGCAGATCCCGTCGAGTTCGTGTTCAAGTTCACCCCCGGTAACGGTGGAGGAGACCTTGATATCCGCGATGTTTTCTTTCTGGATCAGGTTGTTCACCTTTTCTTCAAGTTCATCCATGTTGCGTTCAGCCTGCCTGAAGATCTCTTTCATCAGCTCCTCGTTGTATATGGTACTCATGTCGAGCGTATCGGGAAAACTGGTGTCGGCAATAATGATCTGATCAAAATAGGTGTGAAAAAGTTTGATCTCCCCGCCAAATACCCTGGCAAATTCAATGGCATAGCGACATGTAATATCGGTGTGGCTCGAAAAATCGACCGGTACAAGAATTTTTTTCATTTGGGCTGGCTTAGAACCTATAAAGATAGGATAAATATCAATGCAAATTTAATATCTCCAGCAGCAATCCACAATTATTTTGGTTTGAATAGTGCTTTTTGAGGATGGATTCCCTCTCTGCAATTTGGATAGCCGTGAATTCCAGCAGGAAGAGCCGCAGGAGTTCTTTCTTCAACTCCTCCGGGCTGGTTGCAATGCTACAAAGTTCTTCGAGGGATGTACCTGCCACAATGCCGGGGTTTACAAGGCAAAATCGCCCGTTGAAAAGGGCGTTGAGGAGTTTCAGCTTTAACCCGGTTTGTTGGAAAGTGACCATGATATTGACCTGTGCTTCGCTGATCAGCCTGAACATTTCGTTATCCCCCGGGTTTTGAATGACCCTTATGTTCTTGTGACCTGCGGTTAACCTTATCAGCCAGTCGGGAGGGTCAAGACCTGCAATCACCAGTTCAGGAAATGTATCTTCCCATACCCTGGTGATGAGAAACTCTGCAGCGACACTGTTTTCCGGGACAGAGAGTTTTCCCTGGTACAGGGCGTAGGTTCCTTTCCCCGGGACTGTTTTCACTTCATCATCCCGGTGAAAACTTGGCAGGCAGATCACTCTTTTATCCGGAAATACTGTGGACAGGTATTGGGCGTCATCCTGTGAAACCGCAAGCATGACCGAGGCATGTCGAACCGTTTTTTGAAATAATTTCAGTCGCAGGCTTTCTGCAAGGAAATAGAACTTTTTCCCGGGATTTTTTTCAGCCTTGAAAAGATGATAGTAGTAATGATGCTCAATGTTGCTTTCACGGTAAATAAGAAACCTCCCCTTCAGCCTTTTGTCAGACATGATTCCGCAGGTATGGAGCCCTTCGAAAAGGATGGGATGGTTGTCATTCAGCAGGTCTTGAATAAGTTCCTGCGACGTCCTGCTTGCAACAATATAGGGTTTCAACCCCAGGTTTGCAGCAAAACCAGTGTTGCGGCGATAATACTGAACCGACACACAATATTCGTTCAGTTCTGCGGCGGGAGTCCGCTTATATTCAAAGCAGTGAAGGTGAATGCGGATGCCCGCATGATGCAAGGCCCTTATTTTATAAAAAACATCAATCACCCCCCCGTAATTTGCGGGAAAAGGAATGTCGAAAGAAACAATATGCAACTCCTGGATACTCAAGCAACTTAAAACTTAACACTTAACACTTAAAACTTACCGTCCAGTATCCCAACCAGCCTTTTCTCCTCCACCTCCCAACACAGTTCCTCCGCTGCCTTCAGCAGGTTTTGCTTGTATACAGCCGTTTTTTCCGGATTGTTCAGCATCGTGTCCAGATGGGCTGCAAGTTTCACCGGGTCATGGCTTTCGATAAACTCACCCACCCCGTAATGATCAACAATGGATTTCATCTCCGGGAACGGGGAAACCAAAACAGGTACATTGGCCTGGATGTAGTCGAGAAATTTATTCGGGAGGCAAAAATGGTAATTGATGCCGACATCTTTTTCGATGGAGAGCCCGATGTCGGCCATCAGGGTATAGCCATGCAAATCCTGGAAGGGGATCTGTCCAAGGAATCTTACTTTTTCGGCAAGCCGTTGCTCCGATGTGAAATTTCTCAGGGATTCGTATATATCCCCTATCCCGGCAATGACCAGGATGGCATCGGTTTTAATGTGTTGCATCGCAAGAATTGCCTGTTCAATTCCCCGGTCAACATTCACGGCACCCTGGTAGAGAATGATTTTCTGCTCTTCCCGGATATTTAAAGATGCCTTGCTGAATGCCCCGCACAGCGGTTTCCTGAAAGGCACATTTCGAATAACCCCGATTTGGTTGCCATATTCCCTGCTATACAGGTCGGCAACAGATTGATTCACGGCGACAACATGGCTTAGTTTTGGGAAAATCCTGTCTTCGATCCATCTCCAGATACGGGTTGTCTTTTTTCTGCCGACAAGTTCCGGAACGCCACGGAAATACTCATGGCAATCGTGCAGATGAAGGATTTTCGATTTTCGATTTTCGATTTTCGATTTTCGATTTTCGATTTTCGATTTACGATTATGAGATCCGGAAAATGGGTGTTTGACCAGGTTTGCAAGGTAATTTGCCGGAAGTGTATCCAGGTCATTGGAAACAAGCAAATCGTACCTGTGAAGGAGCAGGAAGAAAAACAGGGTGATATTGTATTCAGCGTAAAAAAGCGGACCACTGTCAAAGAGCAGTCTCATCCTGTGCATAGGGTAGGAGCGGGGGACCAATGCATTGCTTTTCCTCAGCCTGCGGCCGACGAGCAACACCTCGTAGCCCGAGTTTGCCAGGGCCCGGCACGTCCGGTCCACCCGCTGATCGGTGGTGAGGTCGTTGGTGACGGAGACAATGGCGAAAGGCATGGGATTTACGATTTACGATTTACGATTGACGATTGACGATTGACGATTGACGATTTGCGATTGAACAAAATTAGCCTTTTCCGGTGAAACTTCAGGTAATTCGATTAATTTTGGCGTTTCAGACGCCATGCATTTAGA